>ERZ1027063.111-NODE-111-length-43614-cov-7.774260_pt1 | contig 43614 bp, 36 predicted proteins | sample MGYA00519423_ERZ1027063 | MGnify/ENA primary metagenome ERZ1027063 (study PRJEB26926, sample SAMN06164493) | human gut metagenome | biome: ENVO:00009003; feature: ENVO:2100002; material: ENVO:00002003 | host: Homo sapiens | place: USA | collected 2012 ...
GATTGATGCCTCTTTAGCTCAGTTGGTAGAGCACGACACTCTTAATGTTGGGGTCCAGGGTTCGAGCCCCTGAGGGGGTACAAAGCAAAAGACTGATAATCAATGATTATCGGTCTTTTTGTTTTTGTGCGTCTGCCCTGTCGTCGGGCATTTTAAGGGGAAAAACAGCACTCAAAACAGCCTTTTCACGGGGCTGACTTCCCATAAACTTCCCATTAAACTCCCCATAGAAAGTTTACCCACCCTCTGCATCAACTTGATGCAACACAATGACATTCAAAGCAATAATCCGAAAAGATGTAATTTATAAAAACAATACTTCCCCTCTCTGCATTCAGTTTCTCCACGACGGCCGTAAGAAAACCATTGGCTTAGGCGTTTCCGTTACGCTTAAACATTGGGACGCAGAAGCACAAAAGGTAACAGACGACTGCCCCGACAGGGACAATATTCAGTTTCAGATAACAGCCAAAGTAAAAGAGTACGAGAAGAAAATCCAACGTTTAGAGATTATGGATATTCCCGTAACCTTTGAAAATCTCTTTGAACAGAACAGCAAACGACTGAATTGTTCCATAGGCGAATATCTAAAACAAACAATAGAAAGACTTGAAATGCTCGGCAAATACGGCTCGGCATCCAAACACCGTTCCCTACTCTCCCGCCTGTCTGAATTTAGGTCGCTGAACACTCGGTTCGATGAAATAGATTTAGCGTTCCTGCGTGATTTTGAATTGTTCCTGCGTAAAGAGGGCAATGTAAACAACAGCATAGCCACGAAATTTGCCATCTTTAAGGCCGCCTATAACAAGGCTCTTGCAGAGGGTTTATTTCTCCAAAAGATAAATCCGTTTGCAAAATACAAGGTCGGGAGCCTATGGACACGAACACGGAAGCGAGCCATCACGAAAGAGGATATACAGAAACTCGTTGCGTTGGAGATAATCCCTAATTATAGGACGGACTATGCCGAGTTTGCACGGGACATATTTCTATTCTCCTACTACACGGCAGGCATCAATTTTACAGATATAGCTACCCTGCGTTACTGCGATATTGTGGATGGCAGGATTTACTACTCCCGCCACAAAACGCAGAAATTGCTGTCCTTTCAACTCGTACCGAACGCCTTGCAGATTATCGAGAAATACAGCAAGGCAAACCATTCACAGGAAGATTATATTTTCCCGATTCTCGACCGTTCGGAACACAAGACAGCACAGCAGATTTTCAACCGAACGCACAAGGTTTTGCGGAAAGTCAATCGGGAATTAAAGACGCTGGGTGAGCAAATTGGATTGGAAATGCCATTGACTACCTATGTAGCTCGGCACACGTTCGCCACCGTGTTGAAAAGGTCGGGAGTGAATATTGCCATCATTTCCGAATCGCTCGGTCATTCCGATTTATCGACTACCCAAATCTATTTGGACAGTTTCGAGAACAGCCAAATCGACGCGGCGATGCAGAATTTGCTATGATCCCAAATAATAAGAGATATAACCGTTTCTGACTTTGGACGGTTATATCTCAAAATTCTTTACCTTTGTTATTACACTTAAAAGAATATAGTTATGGAATGGCAAGACTACGAGGAAATCACTAAACATATATACGCAACATTAGGTGAAGCTCATGGAGTAAAGATCGAGGGACACGGAAAGGATTGTAAAGTAATAGGTAAATCTGGTGTGGAACATCAGATTGATGTCCTTACAAGCCATTCGGACGGAATACATTCTTATAGGACCATGATAGAATGTAAATATTGGGATCAAAATGTGAATAAGGATGTCATAATGAAAGTCGCTGAAATTGTCGAAGATGCTGGGCTGAATAAAGGAATTATCGTTTCAAAAAATGGTTTTACGCCCGACGCTATTAATTATGCAAGATATAGAAATATAGGATTGGTAGAATTAAGAAAACCTACTGACGAAGATTGGAAAGGACGATTAAGAAATATCGTTGTCAAAATGAATATGATACTTCCAACAGTAACAGAATGCTCATTTTTAATTACACCTGACACACCCCCTTTTCCATGGATGAATTCAAAATTGGGAATGAATGCCGAGTTATTATCTATTAGAAATCCTGATACTCCCGTAAAAAGCATCGAAGAATGTTATTCAGAATTCTATAATGAATTAAGTAAAAAGAAAGAGGGCGAAGCATACGAACAATTTTTTTCATTTCCCAAAGGGACTGTGGTTGTTTATACTCCGACAGAAGAAACTATGCCTATACAAGGAATAAAATTTGGTGGGATATTAAAAATTGCTAAACAATCTTTTGAAATTAAAGGAGATGACTATATTCATATGATTATGAACTCTATTTTTGAAGGTAAATCTTATTCTATAACGAAGGATTTGAAGATTAAAGAACGCAAAAATATAAAATCAGAAACTTAACTCGGACCGACTTTTCCGAGGGGTCTTAAAATAACCCCTCGGTCAAAGTTGGTCCTACTCTTTGAGGGATTATCCGCTTGCATCGGGTAGTCCCTTTTCTTTTTTCTGCGGTCGTCGGTTGCGGCAGAAAGCGGAATTTTGTAAATTCGTCTTTATAAAGATACTCCTATGCAAGAAGAACAAACCTTTTACCCCGTAACGACCGAATATTTCACCGCTTGCCTGCCCTTACTGGAAAAATATTTCGGCATCACGGCAGGCTATTTCAACAAAGAACTTTCGGACGCCAAATGTCTGATACCTCACCGAGAGGGTAATATCGTAAAGTACAGCATTAAAGAGGATTGCAATCTGATTTTGCCGTTTCGACACCTCGAATGCCATGATTTGTTGTCGCTTATCAACTCTTACGGGACAATTACCCCGATAATAGAGGAAGCCCTATTGCTGGTGGCCTACTGCATCCGCGAACGGCAGATCGACGAAAACGAACACAACGATCTTGTTCAATTTTACTCTTGGGACATATACCAAAGCGAATGGGCGCACCTATTGCTTTTTATGGAGCAAATGGAGGCACGGACACTTCAAGGCAACGAACAGACCGCCATCACAATTCGCACCAATAATGGGGAAGCGGAAAAGATTTCTATTCCGAACAGCGATAACTGGTTATTCCGTCTGATTAAAAAGGAACTTGCAAGCTATTTTCCCGAAGTACAAACAGCCGAGAAAGCACGGCAAGATATTCAACGGCGCAAACCGTCTGCGGGACGAAAAAAGGATAATGCCATCTATTCGGCAGTTGCATATGGCATTTACCGAATGCTCCATGAAGAAAATGCAATACCCAGCCAGCCCGATATGCCGAACGAATTATGCCAACTCATTCACGACTATACACGCTTCACGGGTTGCTATCCCGATAGTAAAGGATGGAGCGGCGAATACGACCCGAAAGTAATCCGCGCCGACCTTGCCGCCTATCTGAAACGAGCGGCTATGAATCAAGCACCACGATTCAGACCGATACCATTGCAGAGGCAGGTTATCATGCAGGATTTTGATTTTCCGCTATTGGACTGATCGGACTATATAACCATACCATTTAAGGGAGCCGTTTATCGCGGTTCCCTTTCTTTTTTCTGCCAAAAATCTGCCAGTGTCATGACATCTGCCATTTTGTCACAACCAACAGATTTACAATATTTTCCATGATATATTTTGCAATATTTTCGACAGCAAAGGTAATGAATAGGTCGATTTTTATGGGCTATTATTTATGTTTTTGCAAAGGCTCCAAAGGTCGGATTTATGCAGGTTCAAAAGCCAGAATCCGCGAATAAAGCGTACGGTTATTCGAGAGATTCGGGGAGTAGCCGACAGCCTGCAAAAGAGGCGGTAAAATGAAAAAATACGACCGATGAAACACAAAACCTAAACAACTGAAAAACAGGGGTAAATAATAGGTCCAAATACTGCCTATAATATCTACCTCAAAACGGAAAACAAAAGGGGGAAATATCCCGTATTAACCCTGAAAAGCAACAGGTCGGAGCGTACGGCCGACCAAAGTTGCAGGGAGTAGCCGACAGCCCGAAAGAGGCGGCAACAAAACTTAATAAAAAGATAACGATTATGGAAACGATTGTAAAAATCAATGGTAGTAATAGCAATCTAAATACTTCTAAAAATATGGATAATTTAATTATTTCTGCGACTGAGCCGAAGAAAGTAAGCTCGCTCGCCACCACCGTTCAGACGGTGAACAAAATTGAAGAGAAACCCGTAATGCGTTTCGTGCAGATGAAGTACGAGAACAACGCCCAAATGGTAGGCGTTATGCAGAAAGCCATTGGGCTGGGTTTGGACGCCATCATCATTACGCCTCGCGTGGATGTCGCAGGTTGCGGTTACGTTTGGGTTGGCCTGCGTAAAGGTCAGACCGAGTTGCAAGGCAAACTCTTGCTGAATGCTCAGATTTGGGCCTATTTGCTGGCGGCTCTGCTGGGCGAGGAACTCCCCGAAATTAACAACTGCGACGCTGATAGCGAAATTTGCTGTCAGGGTGAATGGCTGGAAAAGTTGGAGGCGGAAATCCGCCGATACACTACCAAGCGTCGGGAAGAATACACCCAAGACGCGGAAAGCGGGACGGGTTATCTGACCCATTCGTGGATTTTCCCGAATGGTAAAATCAAGATGCCCGCCGAAGCAATGGAAGATGTAACGGCACTTTTCGCCTAACATAAGTCAAACAGGGGAGCGGGTTTCGCCGCTCGCTCCCCATAATTTTTTATCTATGGTCGAAAAAACGATCGAAATCAAGCGGGGGCAGGTTCTTTCCGATATACTCCCCAATAAAGAAATCCCGACGAATACGATTCTTAACAAAACGCTGACGGGTTGCGGTGCTACCTACGGAGAGATCGTACATGCGAAACGGCACTCGATCATCATTGAACCGAATGTGCCTGTTATCCTCGGCAAAAAAGCGGAACACCCATCTTTGTTTGCTGTCTACGAGGGGATAACCAAAGAGGATGTCAAGGCGTTTCTTGCAGGTGAGGAGGATGGATTCAGAAAGATCATCACCACGCCCGAAGGCTTCGATAAAAAGGTCCTGCCCGCCATGTACGAAACCCATACTCCGATGTACGACGATTATTTCCTCTTGCTCGACGAGTGCGAAAAGACCATACAGGATGTGGGCTACCGCGGGGATATTTACCTGCCCGTCGAGGACTTTTTCAGATTCAAGAATAAGGCGATGGTTTCGGCAACTCCGATCCTGCCCTCCGACCCGCGTTTCGAGGAACAGAATTTTGAAATGGTGCGGATTGCTCCCACTTACGACTACCGCCGACCGCTGACACTTTGCGTCACGAACAATACGGTGCGGATACTCCGAAAATTACTCGTACGGTTGAAAGATGAAACGGTCTGCATCTTTATAAATTCGACCGATACGATTTTGGGACTGATTCAGACGCTCAAATTGGAGGGCCGTTGTAAAGTGTTTTGCGCCGATAAGAGCGTCCGCAAACTCAAACAGCAGAATTTCACCGATGTAAGCGACCGCTTGTCCGAACTTGCAGGAGTAAATTTTTTCACCAGTCGGTTCTACTCGGCGGTAGACATTAAACTGGACTACAAGCCGCATGTAATCGTGCTTACGGATGTGTTCCATGCTCCCTATTCGATGATAGACCCGCAGACCGAGGTCGTGCAGGCCATCGGGCGATTTCGTAACGGCATAGAGCAGGCGTACCATATAACGAATACCTGCGACAGATTGCAGAGCGTTTCGCGCGACAAGTTGTTCCATAACCTCGAATGTCAAGAACGGATTTACAACCGAATACGGGAGTTGCCTATTGAGGGCGAAATCGAACACCAAACCCTTACGCAAGCCTTACAAGGGATGGACTATAAACGCTTCGTAACGCGCACGGGCAATCGAAACTGGTTCATGTGGGACAACGCATGGACGGATGCCCGACTGGAAGCCCTCTACCGATCCTCCGCAACGATTGAGGAGGAGTACAAAGACGCCCCGTTCCAGTTGGCCGTTCATAAGGTAGATTACGACCTGACCGACGAAGACCGTCTGCGGCGGACACAGGCCCAAATAAAAGGAACGACGGAATTATGGCGCGAGGTGGTAGAACAAATCGACCGAATCCAGCGGCAGAATCCCGACGCAGAACAAACGTTTCTCTGCGAACAATTAGGCGATACGTTCTCAGAAATCATTGAAGCGGCAACGATTCTCGGTAAAGAGCGCATCGGGCAACTGGGCTATGACAGGCGCAGAATCAAGGCGGCGTTGGAGAACGTGGAGGAAAACCGATTGATGACCTCCGAAAAGATGCAACGAGCCGTCTATGCGAAATACAATACGGGCGATTTGGTGCTCTGTTCTGAAATACTCGGTTTTCTGCGGGGACTGATAACCGATAACGGAATACCATTCAAGGGGCGTGTAGACAGGCAGATTGTCAAGCTGTTTTTCGAGATTGCCGATGACAAGCCACGAATTAAGGGCAACAAAGCCTATCTGCTCGGTAAAAAGATGTTCGAGTTTTAGAGAAGAAAAACGGACCGACTTTCGCAAAGGGGGTAAATTAAGACCCCCTTGCAAAGTTGGTCCTATTCTTTGCTTGTGAAGATACTATCTCTTTTTCACCCCTCCCCCTTTTCAGATGGAAAACCGAATTTTTATCCCTCCCATTTAATAGGATTCCACATAATACAAGCCGCCCCCTATTTATGCCCGAAACCATATAACAGCATAAAATTATCGGAATTATATAGAATCGGAAAGCTATTCTTACATGGAGATATGCCGCCCTGTTTAGTTGGTTATGAATGGAGTTATCTTTTTACAAGTAATGGGGAATAACTCTAAACTTTACAGACCATGAAAACATTAAATGAAAGGGCGACAGAGATTCTGAAAGCCTTGTTAGCCGTGCGGGCTTACAGAATCGACCACGGGAACGGAGTTTACACACGCTTACGTGCCGCAATGATTGGGCGCAATGGAAAGTACAACCTTATTTCGCTGGTAGAATACTACGAAGCTAAAGGTAAACTTGCGCAGAATACAGAAATGAATTTTGCATTTGACACAAGTACAAAGCAATTTATCCCGTACTATTACTGCAACAAAACTCTCCGCATTGAATCGCATAGTGCGTACCCGACAGAAAACGGAATGGAGAATTGCGCCGAGGAACGACAGGCTGACCACACAAATTTTGCAAACCGATGGCTAATACGCATGAACTCGCAACAACCGATTATATGAATGCGCAACGAGTAGTACAGAATTGTGTTTTGAAGAATCAAAGCACGGTTATCGAGGAAATGATACGGGCAAACCTTATTTCCGAAGAATATCTTTATCCGTTCGTGGATGATGTCATGGAATGGTGGCTGATTGATTCATGGCTGGCCGAACGGCTGAAAGAGCAAGGCGAGGTTATCATCGAGGAATACGGTTGCTACTGGTGGGGCAGACAATCCAGCGGGCAGGCGATTTACATGGACGGCGTAATACAAGAAATCTGCGGGAACGATTAACCCAACTTACAACTAACAAAGTTTCGATTCCATACTCCCCACTATTGGATAGAAACTTTGTTTTTCAGAAATTTGATACGGCAACAATCCCGAAAAGCGGGATAAGGTCATTGCGTTTTCAGAATATGTTTTTTACCTTTGTGGATGACATATTGAAATTTACGGAAGCGTAAGTTTATTCTCGGATAGTGAACGTAGGAAATTCATTGAACATGAGAATAGGCAGACCTTATCTCCCGTCATATCCTTTACGGATACGGCGCGGGGTTGTTGCTTATTTGAATGTTCGGGCAATCCTACGGCCTACTATCCTCAAATGAGCTTTCAGCCCTGCGCTTTCTTATTTATTGAATCCACTATTGAGGGGCGGATAGTAAGATTTGAAACACTTGTTCAACTTAAATAAATCTTACTATGAAAAAACTATTGGCCTTTGCCGCATTATTTGCGGTGGTTGCGCTCACATCGTGTAAATACGATGATGATGACCTTTGGAACAGCGTTCACGGATTGGAAAACCGTGTCGCAAAATTAGAGGAACTCTGCAAGCAGATGAACACGAATATTTCATCGTTGCAGACTATCGTAACTGCATTACAAAACAACGTCTATGTTACGGGGACTACACCCCTTATGAAAGACGGTAAAGAAATCGGCTATACAATTACTTTCAGCAAAGGCAATCCTATTACCATCTATCACGGTAAAGACGGACAAGACGGTGAAGACGGGACAACACCCACCATCGGCGTCAAGAAAGATACTGATGGTGTCTATTATTGGACGTTAAACGGTGAATTTATCGTGGTCGATGGTGGAAAAATCCAAGCCGAGGGTAAAGACGGCACAAACGGAACCAACGGTACGACCCCGCAATTCAAAATCGAAAATGATTATTGGTTTGTTTCCTATGATAACGGAACAAATTGGACGCAATTAGGTAAAGCAACAGGTGAAGATGGCGTTGGTAGCGATTCTATGTTTTCGGGCGTAGATTATGAAACCAGCACGGACTATATAATTTTCACCTTATCGAATGGCACGCAAATCAAACTGCCTACATGGTCTGCATTTGAAGCCTTACAGCGTCTTTGTAACGAAACGAACACTAACCTTTCAGCCTTACAGACGATTGTAACAGCACTCCAAAACAACGATTATATTACGAGTGTAGACCCGCTGACCGAGAACGGCAAGGTGGTAGGCTACACGATTAAGTTTGCCAAGAGCAACCCGATTGTAATTTACAACGGTAAAGACGGTGCAGATGGAAATACGCCCGTTATCGGCGTGAAGAAAGACACGGACGGCATCTATTATTGGACGCTGGACGGAGAGTTTATCGTTGTGGACGAACAGAAGATAAAAGCACAAGGGACAGACGGTAATAATGGCGCGGATGGTTCAGACGGTGTTACGCCCAAACTCGAAATTCGAGAGGGCTATTGGTGGATTTCCTATGATAACGGAACGAATTGGTCGCAGTTGGGTAAAGCCACGGGAGAGGACGGCAAGGATGCAGGCAGCATCAAAATCACGCAGGATGAGAACAATGTTTATTTTGAATTGGCTGATGGTACGGTAATCACTATTTCAAAAACGGGGCAATCGGTAGACCCGAATATTATTCAGTTCGCAGATGAAAATGTAAAGAAACTATGTGTGGGAATGTGGGACACTAATGGAGATCTTGAATTATCCTATGACGAAGCCGCAACGGTTACATCACTTGGCACAACATTCACAGGAAACTCGGAAATTCAGATTTTTAATGAATTGAAACACTTTACAGGTTTGACAGTTCTTGATGATGCATTCAACGGCTGTTCCAATCTATGGAAAGTGACGATTCCTGTAAATGTAGAGTCGATGACCTTTAATAATTTCAAGGGTTGTGTTTCATTGAAAACAATAACTTTTGAGAAAGGTTCAAAATTAAAAGCTTTCACAGGGGGACATGATAATAATTATAAGATTTTGGGTGCCTTTTTAGACTGCAAATCCTTAACTACTATTGAGATTCCTGCAAGCGTAGAAAGCCTTGGAACAGCTTTCAAGGACTCATCATTGAGAACAATTACTTTTGAAAAAGGTTCAAAATTGAAATCTATCTCAGGAGGTTATCAGAACAAAGATAATTATTCGGGTGCCCTTTCAGACTGCAAAGCCTTAACCTTCATCGAGATTCCCGCAAGTGTGGAAACGATTGAAATTGCCGCATTCAAAGGTTGTTCATCATTAGAAATGATTACGTTTGAGAAAGGTTCAAAATTGGAATCTATCTCAGGAGTTCGTGATTTGGGAGCCTTTGATGGGGCAATAAATCTTACGACCGTTGATATGTCTGAATGTACGCAAGTCAAAAGAATAGATGAATACACTTTTTATGGCAATTCCAACCTTCGATTATTCAAAATAGGTACAGAAATACCGCCGACATGTAAAGATTATACTTTTTACAACATTAATCCTTATTCGGTGCTGAAAGTGCCGTCAGGATGCACTGATGCATATAAAAAAGCAACAGGATGGAAAAAATTTGCAAGCATTACGGGATTAGATGAATAAAAGCATTTCGGCATTATGGAAAATAAAAGTAAAAATGTGTCTGAAATATCACAATGGATTGACAATTATTTGCACATTTCTATTGATACCGAGGAATACGTGGAAGTTCGGAATTTCTTAATATTATGGAATATATTTGAAGCGAAATGGTTTAAATGTAATTTCGGAAGAAATAAGTCCAATATTCAAAACATACATTTAGCGTCCGATATTGTTAATCAAACACTACAATACTTACAAAGGAGATATGTAACGAACGGTTCTACAAACGAGCGATTCATGAGATTGCGATTGAGAAATAATGATGATATGACCTCTGTTCAGTGTGTTTTATTAGGGCGAACCAATAATTCATGTGATATTATTAAAGCCATCATCATGATTATTTACAGATACCGTAATAATCTATTTCATGGAGAAAAAGCCATCGCATCATTGCCGATACAAAAGGATAACTTCATCTATGCGAATAAATTTTTGATTGCTTGCCTTGAAGCAACAAAATAACAAAGGTTTCTAAAAGTGACAGACTTTGTAAAAAGGTTAGTCTATAAGACCCTTTTGCAGAGTTTGTCACTTTTTCGTTTTGTTTATTCCACTAATAATCTTATCTTTATAAAGATAAATAACAATTAAATTTTAGCTAAAATGAACAGATACAAACAACCTAAAACTGAATGAATGACCAAAGCATGAGAGGATAAACAAGCTATATGTAAGTTGGTCGAATGGAGCAAGACAGAGGGAATAGGCTTAATTGTCATAAAGCCTCAAAATGAAATTTATCCCGAAATGTTTTACTTTGTTTTCTCGCCCGAAACAGCGGACATAAATAAACCCGTTGAAATCGCACTTGTAAAGAACAAACAATGAATAATCGGGTGGAAAAGCGACCTTGAAGAGATAAACGATATAATAGGAATAATAATCGCCAACGAGATGAAGATGGAGGGCATAAGCGAAACGGTAAATTTATTCGACTGCCTTGTCAGAGCGAACACTATATTATTTCATTACACCACACCCGACGGACGGGAGGAAACAAAAAGATTCCCGTTAGCTGGATTCTGCGAAAACTATCTGATGCAGTTTGCAAAGTAGCGGCAGGAACCATACGGTAGTATGGAACAGACGCACGTATTAGAGGTAAAGAATATTACTCCACAAAAGATGGAGTTATATATACTATATATCTTAAAAGGTTAAGGGCAGGCCGAAAAAAATGCGGTTTTCCTTTGACCTCAAAATTAGGACCGACTTTGCAGGATGGTCTATTTTAAGACCCCCTGCACAAGTTGGTCCGATTTTATTCTGAACCGAGTTTGGGATCGGCCAATCTCTCGAAATCATTTCAATTCATTAACAATCAACACATTACGCAATTATGAGAATGCACTACACATTAGACTATGGATAGCGGACAGCCTAACACAATGACAATTAAAAACTTACAACACAATTTTATTCACTTGCAGGAGGTGATTAAACTTCCCATAGACTTCCCATAACGAGTCAAACAGGGGCACACAATATTCGTAAAATACTGATTTATTGATTGATGCCTCTTTAGCTCAGTTGGTAGAGCACGACACTCTTAATGTTGGGGTCCAGGGTTCGAGCCCCTGAGGGGGTACAAAGCAAAAGACTGATAATCAATGATTATCGGTCTTTTTGTTTTTGTGTGCCTGCCTTGTCGTCGGGAATTTAAGGGTAAAAACAGCCCGTTTGAGGGTGCAGGGGACACATCAGGCTCCACATAAAGAACTACACATCCAACTCATATAACAATGTAATCAAATGACATTCAAAGTTATATGCAGCAAAGAAATTATTTATAAAAATTCCACCTCTCCATTATGCGAAATCCGTCTTTCAACGGATCGTCGATACGGCATCGAACTCTTCGGGAGCGTAAGTCCGCAAGGCGAGTTTTTTAACCCAAACGACGAAGATCCCCGTGAGTACCAAGTTCAGCACGAGGGTCAGCACCGAAATAACCAGTGCCGGACCGCCCAAGCTATATCCCAGCGCAATGAAGATAACGCCCGCCCCTACCTCGCCGCGGGTAAACATACCGATCGAAAGGGCCAGACGTTCGCTCAACTTCCGATCACGATAAAAAAACATCGGGAAAAGTTTGCCCAGGTTGGACAGCAACGAGACGATCACCACATGGAATGCGATCACGCCCCACGACATCATGGGCTGCGAACCGGTCACGGAAGAAGCAGCTTCCCCAGTCGTAGCAGTCATACCGATAAACAACGGCATGCTCAATCCGACCAAAAACATGAACAAGAAGGAGATGCCGGAAGCGGCCATCCGCTCCCCGCGAGATTCGATATGCCTGGTTTTCATCACCATACCCAATACGAAAGCGGGAAGCAGCACCTCGATATGAATACTGCCCTCCTCGCCGAAATAATATTTGGAAAGCAGGTAAACCAGTTGGGTAACACCGAAAACCACGACCGAATAGGCCAGAATCGCCCACCAATCCTGCCTCAACTCATACGTACTGAGTTTCTTCCATCCCAGCCACAACAGCAGGAAGACAATCACCACGACGACGAAAAGCTGCCAGCGCAGACCGATCATCAGGATTTGCAGAGGTATCATCAGCAGGATGGTATCCAGATCGTCGAAAATCGCCAGCACCTGAATTTTCCGATACATCCAGCTTCGCTTGAGCCGCAGGGCCGCGAGCATCGTGAACAGGATGCCGGCCGAAGTCGGAGCGGCAAAACGGCTCAACAACAAATTCTCTTTCCAGGCGTCGCCATTGCCCCAAAACTCGGGCGGCAACAACACGAAAACATAGTACAGAGCGATGAGCAGCCAGGGTACGGCTGCCGTAGCCATGGCGATAAAATAGTCCTCGGCATAGGAGCGCCAACGTTTTTTATCGATCTCGAATTCCCGGCCGACATTGATCATGATGAACGACAGACAGACATAGAGAAAGGTCGTCGCCCCGGCCCGGAATGCAGGATAGCCCTCCCCGAGCATCCCCGGAAGAATCTGGGAAGCCACGAGGCCAAGGATGAGAAGCAGGGAAAATGAGAAAATCTTTTTCATCGGCGGTTTTCAATAGGAATGTTCGCGCAGTCGGCACAAGGATTTATGTCGGCTAAATCGCGGGTACCGCCCGGAATTTTGGTACAAAGAAAATCAAAATCCCGGAATTTCCCCGCATCGTCCGCCAAAAAAGCACCGACTGCGCACCTCAACGCCACTTTTTCGTGCGGAAGAACAAATAGGTCACGAATCCGATGACGATCATCACGCCCCAGGCCAGGATATAACCGTGCTCCCACTCCAGTTCGGGCATGTTACGGAAATTCATCCCCCATACTCCGACCAGAAAAGTCAGCGGAATGAAGATGGTCGATACGACAGTCAGCCGTTTCATAATATCGTTCATCCGCAAATCGTTGTTCGAGATATACAAATCCATCAGCGACGAAAGGGTTTCGCGGCAGATGTCGATATTTTGCGCCACGTTGAGCAGGTGATCGTTCACATCATTGAAGAAGGGCCGATTGACCCGGTGCAACAAACTCGAATCGGAACGAAACAGCCGCGAATATTGTTCCTTGAGCGGCAGAACCGTCCGCTTGAGTTGCATATAATCCCGCCGAAGCTCCTGCATCTGTACTCCGATGTCCCGGTCTCCGGTATCGGCCAGCAATGCAGATTCCAGCTCCTCCAACCCGTCGCTGATCGCCGCCGCAACCGACATATAACCGGTTATCAAGCCATTGAGTAACACCGAAAACAGGTAGTCCGACTGTCGGGTACGGATTTTCAGTACATTACTGCGGATGGCACGCATCACATCGTCGAAAAAATCGTTGTCCCGCTCCTGAAACGTCAGCACGAAATCAGCGCCCTGCACCAGACTGACCTGCATCGCTTCGCCACCCATAATCTGCTTGGCAATAATCACATTGTACTGATCGTGCTCCTCGACCTTGCTGGCATGGTCGGTATTGAGAATGTCCTGCATGACCAGAAAATCGATCCCGAAATGCGTACAAACCGTCTGCACGGCATCCGTATCTTCCAGTCCGTGAATCTGCAGCCAAGTGATGCCATCGGGCTGAAAGCGGGACTTCATCTCCTCGAAATCATCTCCCGAAGCCTCTTCGACCCGATCCACAGTATAGCTGCACAGATGCAGATGAGTCCGTGTTTTCGTATCCCCGTTGTAGGCGAGCTTGTCGCTGAGCAGGTTATTTTTCATGGCTGTACGATTAAAATTCGACCGTGACGCCCAACGTCGGCACCAACGTACCGCTCGCCTGGCGGATATACTTCATCTTATAACGCTGCTCCGAAGGCGGAGCCGAAGGATTCTCGATCACGCCGGTACTCATCAGCACGTCGGGCTGACGGAGCTTGCTGAAGGTCACGTTCTGCAAATCGACATAGATACCCAGCATGCATTTACGGAAATAAAACACCTTATCGACGCGCACGTCCAACTGGGCGAAAGCGTCGAGCCTGCCGGTATTATACTTCGAATAGTCGTAATAAGGACGTCCCGAAGCGTTCCACGCCTCGACGAGCGACGATTTCTCGACGTCGTACGGCGTATAAGGCGTTCCGCCGATAGCGCTCAGCTTCGCACCGACGCTCCACCCGCGAGAGAAATCGTACGTACCGCTGATGTTCGCCACGAAACGATTGTCCCAGGCAGAAGGAATATATTTCGCATCGTGCCGGCTGCGGTACTCGCTGCTGAAAACGGTCAGGGCTCCGACCAGATTGAAACGGTCGGGAAGCTGCCAACGCACCATCAGCTCCAGACCGTAGGCACGTCCCTGAGCCGAAGAAACGAGCAGTTCGTCGCCCGAGGTGCCGTAGTCGTTGCCTTTGCAGGTCAGCGGCACGTCGTCCGCCACCGAAAGCGGGATATCCGTATAATATTTGTAGAACCCTTCGAGCGAAACCACCAACCGGTCACGCAGACGCCAATTGACGCCGACGGCGCTTTGCAGGACCCGCATATACTCCAAGCCCCGATTGACCAACTCGCCCGTATTGTCCTTATAGCCGAGTGCCGTATAGGGCGGCAACTGGTAGAAAAGCCCTGCGCTACCGCTCACCGACCAACTGTCGCTCAAGGCATAGGAAGCCGACACACGGGGCGAAAGCTGCTTCCAGAAACGCTCCATCTCCGTCGAATAGTCGCATCCGTCGGCCCGCACGCCCATCGAAACCGTCAGCCGCTTATCCGCAGAAGCATAGTCCGCACCCACGAACACGCCCCACCCCACGATACCCAGATAGGTGCGATAGTCGAGCAGCTCGGCTTCCTGCTGATAAGTCCGCTGCAAAGTCTTGTTATGATAGGTAGAATAGTTCAATTCAGCACCTTCGCGCAACGTCCACCGGCCCAGGTAGGAGCGATTTTCGAACCGCAGGGTCGTCTTCTGCTCCACGCCCCGCAAACGCAGGGTCAGATTATCCGGAGTCGATTCGTCATTGTTGCGGTATTTGGTATTACGGTTATTCAGGTAGTTGTGACTCAACGCCACCGACTGCACGTGCCGGCCGGCGAAATGGCGGTACACGGCACCCACAGTAAAGGTTTCCTGTTGGATACAAGGCAGGTAACTGAGCAGATATTCGTTCTCCTCGCCCTTCTCGTCGAGATTGAGCTTCATGTTGTCGATGCCCACCAGTCCGAGGAAAGTCAGCTCGTCCCGCTCCGAGAAACGGGTCTTGACCTTCAGTTGCCCGTCGATGTAATTGGGCAGGAAAGGAAGCCCCAGCAATTTGAAGAGGAACTGGAGATAGGATTGCCGCACGGAAAAGAGGTAAGTCGTCTTTTTGCCCACGTGTCCGCTGCCGCTGAGCGACACTTCGGAGGCACCGAGCGTCGCCTTGAAGGTCTGCCGTTCGAGATCGCCGTCCCGCAGCCGGAAATCCAGCACCGAACTGAGCGCCCCGGCACGGTCGGCGGGAAACGAACCCGTATAGAAATTGATCTCGCGCACCAGATCGGAATTCACGATGCTTACGGGACCGCCCGTAGCACCCTGCGTGGCGAAATGGTTGATGTTGGGAATTTCGATCCCGTCCATGAAGAAGCGGTTTTCAGAAGGTCCGCCGCCCCGCACGATCAGGTCGTTGCGATAACCGATGGGCGAAAACGACACGCCCGGATAGGAACGAACGATACGCGACACGTCACGATTGGAGCCGGGACTCTTCTCGATCTCCCGCATCCCGATCACCTGCATACTGACCGGGCTCTCGATCGTACGGCGGAAAGGCGAGGGACGAACGACGACTTCATTCAGATGCTCCGGCTCCTCCTCCATCTCGATTTCGATGAAAGGCGTCCGGGCCGACACCTGGTATTCGGGAGTCACGACCGTTCTGTAACCGATGAACGACGCCGTCAGGCTGTAAATGCCTGGCTTCACCTGCAGGATCTCGAAACGTCCGAGCGAATCGGTCATGGCGCCCTTACCGGGCTGACCGGTGATCGTAACGGCAGCATAGGCGACCGGTTCCCGGGAAAGACGGTCGATAACCCTGCCCCGCACAGTATACCCCGCTGCGGCCCAAACAGAAGGAATGTACAATGCCAGCAAAACGATTGCTGCCAGTAAGTTCTTTCTCATAATTCACAAAATCAACCGTCCGCAAATCTAATAATTTTACCGGTGTTTCGATCTTCCGGCCATAAAGAATCGACCGAAGCGGACCGATTCGAGGCGAATCGGACGATTTACGACATCGACACGATACCCCGAATCGCCCGCCGGCATACCGTAATAATCGAAAGAGATGCAAAAATCATGAAATCCGCCCCGGAAGGAATCGAAATTTACACTATTTTTGTTTCCGGTCAATCTCGACTATAAATATATGCGCACACTGATCTCAATTCTCTGGATTTCGTTCTTTCCGCTTGCCGCAGCAGCGCAGGGCGACGGTCTGTCGTATCGGCTGAAAAAGGTGATAAAGGATAAAAAAGCCGAAATCGGTATTGCGGTCATCCTCGGCGCACAAGATACGGTAACGGTCAATAACGACGACCGCTACCCCCTGATGAGCGTATTCAAATTCCACCAGGCCCTCGCCGTCGCAGATTACCTGGACCGAAACGGACTGACGCCCGACACGGAAATATTCATTCCGGAAGAAGAGCTCGTCCCCGACACGTACAGTCCCCTTCGGAAGGAATTTCCCGAAGGCGAAATCTCACTTTCAGTCAGCCGTCTGTTGGAGTACAGCCTGCAGCTGAGCGACAACAACGCCTGCGACATCCTCTTCAAGCACACGGGCGGTCCGGCAGCGACAGACCGCTACGTCCGGTCGCTTGGACTGTGCAATTTCGCAATCGCAGCAACGGAGCAGCAGATGCACGACGATCCGCAAACGTGCTACGAAAACTGGAGTACGCCGCTCGAAGCGGCCGCTCTGCTGGAGCTGCTCGTAACGGAACAGATTCTCACTCCTACTCTGCGGGAAATGATCCGGCAAAACCTGATAAACTGTAAAACAGGTGCCGACCGTCTTCCGAAACCACTGTCGGGAATCGGCGCCGTCATCGGACACAAAACCGGCACGAGCGACCGCGACGAACGAGGCATCTTCGCCGGGACCAACGACCTGGGATTCGTCATCCTGCCGGACGGCACCCGCTATACCATCGCCGTCTTCATCAAAGATTCGGCGGAAAACCCGGAAACAAATGCCCGAATCATAGCGGATATCTCCGAAACCGTTTATCGATACGTTCACGACGAATACCGGGAAAACGACATCCGCCCCGGCAAAAAACACGTCGATAAAGGAGCCGGAATTGGATTCGAATCCAATTATTTTTATTAAATTTGGAAAGAAAACAGCGTAATTTGCACTGTTCTTGCACGGAATCAGAAAAACTTCAATACCCCAAGCATGAAAAAAATAGCGGCTTATCTCATTCCTGTTCTCGCCTGTTTCGCAGTAGGAATCTCGGCAAGTTTTTTCCAGGCTTCGTCCATCGCCGAATGGTATCCGACGCTGACCAAGCCGGCACTCACGCCGCCCAACATCGTATTTCCGATCGCCTGGAGCGTCCTGTACCTTTGCATGGGACTTTCGCTCGGGCGCCTCATCGTACGTCGGCAGCACAAAGGAATCATCCGTCTGTGGATCTTGCAGCTCATCGCCAACTTCCTGTGGAGTATCCTGTTCTTCACGCTACGCAATCCGCTGGCCGGATTCATCGACATCGTACTGCTGAATATCCTCGTGGGACTCTACATCTTCGCTGCGAGCCGCAGGGACCGCGCTGCCGCCTGGCTCTTCGTACCTTACCTGCTCTGGACGCTCTTCGCCGCCTACCTCAACGGATATATCCTGCTGCACGGCACCCCGGCGGCGGCTCCGACGACAATTCAAACCGAATCTTTAACAATATCAAAACCTAAAACAGAAAGAATTATGGTTCACAAAATGCCCGAACTTCCGTATTCGACGGAAGCGCTCGCTCCGAAAATGAGCAAAGAAACTTTTGAATACCACTACGGCAAACACCTCCAGACCTACGTGGACAACCTCAACCGCCTGATTCCCGGCACGCCTTACGAGTCGATGTCTCTGCAGGAGATCGTCAAGAAAGCCGACGGTCCGATCTTCAACAATGCGGCCCAGGCCTGGAACCACACGTTCTTCTTCCTGATGCTGACCCCCGATCAGAAGCCGATGCCAAAAAAACTGGCGGATCGCATCGCCCGCGACTTCGGATCGGTCGAAGCCTTCAAGGAAGAGTTCTCCAAAGCCGCTACCGGACTTTTCGGCTCGGGCTGGACGTGGCTCGCAGCCGACAAGGACGGCAAATTGCAGATCATCTCGGAATCCAATGCCGGCAACCCCATGACCAAAGGCCTCAAGCCCGTCATGACGATCGACGTATGGGAACACGCCTACTATATCGACTACCGCAACCGCCGCGCGGATTTCATCAAATCGTACTGGGAGCTGATCGACTGGGACAAGGTGGCCGACCGCATATTCCCCCGCAAATACCACTGCACCGCCTGCGACTACGTATATGATCCGGCCAAGGGCGATCCCGAAAGCGGCATCGCACCCGGCACGGCATTCGAAGACATCCCGGACGACTGGGTATGCCCCGTTTGCGGACTCTACAAGGATTCCTTCAAGATCGTGGAAGAGAAATAGGCGATCAGGAAAATTGAAAAAAGCAGCGCATAAAGCGCTGCTTTTTTGTATCGGGAGAATCCGTCGCAGACACCCGACAGCCGTTTTTCCGCGCCCGAGGGAAGAAGCCGGACAGCCCATTCCGTCCGACACCAGAAATAAAGAGATCGACCCGGCAACAGATCGACCTCTTTGTTTCAGTCCATACTAATCTCTACTTTATTACGACTGAAACCTTTATCGGCAAGACACTCTTCTTCTGCACAAACTCCGCACTTCGGCACATGCCGTACAACGGTTTCGAAAAATATTTCATCCGGGAAACAGAGAGCCGCCTCGCTTCAGGTTATCAATCCACCGAAAAGATGCCTCGCAGGTCTTTTCCGAAAGCTCCGTTCTCCGCAGACGCATATCATCCGAACTGTCCGTTCATCGGGCAGGCAAAGGCTGGTCTTCTGACTCGTCCCCGCCGCAACGCCTTCCCAGTCCCGCAGGACCAGTGGCAAAAGAGTGTCGCAGCAATACACCCGGGCGTCCGAAACGCCGCCCGCAAGCGGGCCGATCTCCTCGGATCGTCGGGCAGGACTCACAGCAGCGGGAACTGTCGCAGACTTTCACTGCGTTCCCATTTAATCTGACGGGGCGTAACCCCTCGTGAACCGTTGCAGTGCAAATGTAAGAAAATATTTGCTATCTTTGCCCGGTAACCAAAAAATATTTTGACAGAAACTATGAAACACGCATACGTATTTCCGGGTCAGGGCGCTCAAGCCGTCGGCATGGGCAAAGACCTCTACGACAATGTCCCCGAAGCCAAGGCTCTCTTCGAGCAGGCCAACGAAATCCTCGGTTTCCGCATCACCGACATCATGTTCGCCGGTACGGACGAAGAGCTCAAACAGACCAAAGTCACCCAGCCGGCCGTATTCCTCCACTCGGTCATCACGGCCAAGGCGCTGGGCGTGAAGCCCGACGCGGTAGCCGGACACTCGCTCGGCGAATTTTCAGCCCTGGTGGTGGCCGGCGCTCTTTCGTTCGAAGACGGTCTGCGGCTCGTTTCCAAACGTGCGATGGCCATGCAGAAAGCCTGCGAAGCCGCACCCGGTACGATGGCGGCGATCCTGGGACTCGACGACGCCAAAGTGGAGGAAGCCTGCGCCTCGATCGATGGCGTGGTCGTGGCGGCGAACTACAACTGCCCCGGCCAACTGGTCATCTCGGGCAGCGTCGAAGCGGTCGATGCCGCCTGTGCCAAACTCAAGGAAGCGGGAGCCAAACGCGCACTGCGCCTGCCCGTAGGCGGTGCATTCCACTCGCCCCTGATGGAGCCGGCCAAGGTCGAACTCGAAAAAGCGATCAACGAAGCACCCTTCCAGGCTCCCGTTTGCCCCATCTACCAGAACGTCGATGCCAAACCCCAAACCGATCCGGCGGCAATCAAGGCCAACCTGATCGCACAGCTCACCGCACCGGTACGCTGGACCTACATCGTCAAGAACATGCTTGCGGACGGCGTGACCGAATTTACGGAACTCGGTCCCGGCAATGTCCTGCAGGGTCTTATCAAAAAAGTGAATCCCGAAGCGGTCGTAGAGTCGAAATCGACGTTGTAACCCGCCTCCGAAAACAAAATAGAATCGATTGCTTGTCAATCGATTCTATTTTGTTTATAATTTTTTTCATATCACAAGATCAAATACGCCAAATTCGATTGAATTCTTTCTATATTTGCACAAAAATTACAGAAGACATCAAACGACATCAATAACTATGACATCGTTAACCGAATTTTTCAGCCGGCAGGAGGATGACAATCTGAAAGGTATTTCGCACAAGAACAACCTCTTCAAGCGAAATATCATCGCACATATGGCAGTAAATGGTGAGTGTACGCTCTCGGAGCTTACCAAAGAGTTGCACATCAGCGTTCCGACCATCACCAAGCTCGTTCAGGAACTCGTTCAGGAAAATATCGTCACCGATCTGGGCAAGGTCGAAACTCCGGGCGGACGGCGACCCAATATTTTCGGATTGGCCAGTTCGGCGATCTATTTCGCCGGCGTCAACATCGGGCGCGACAACATGTCGTTCCTCATCACGGATCTGCACAACAACATCGTCAAAGAGGAGATTCTGAACGACTTCGAGCTTCAAGACCGCCCCCAATGCCTCGAAAAAATATGCTCGAACATCGCACACTTCATCGATACCTGCGGCGTAGAACGCGCGAAAATCCTCGGAGCGGGCGTCAGCGTCAGCGGACGCGTCAATCCCACGACGGGACGCAGTTACCGCTATTTCACGTCGAGCGAACAGTCCCTGCGCGACATGATCGAACAGCGCATCGGCATCCGCGTACTGCTCGAAAACGACACCCGTGCCCGCTGTTACGCAGAGTACACTAACAGCAAGTCCAAAGACGAAACGGACGTACTCTACCTTCACCTCGGACGCGGCCTGGCCATCGGCATCGTCATGAACGGCAAACTCTACTACGGCAAGAGCGGCTTCGCCGGAGAGTTCGGGCACATTCCCTTCTTCGACAACGAAATCATCTGCTCCTGCGGCAAGAAGGGTTGTCTCGAAACCGAAGTCTCGGGAATCGCGATCGAACAGAAGTTCGGTCGGCTTATCAGCCAGGGAGTCAATACCATCCTGCGCGAAAAATACAACAAGCACGAAGCCATCCACGTCGATGAGATCATCGACGCAGCCAAGCACGACGACAATCTCTCGATCGAACTGATCGAGGAGGTCGGAGAAAAGGCGGGCAAGGCCGTCGCCTTCCTGATCAACACCTTCAATCCGGAAACGGTCATCGTAGGCGGCGAGCTGGCCGAAGCGGGCGACTACCTGATGCTGCCCCTCAAGTCGGCAACCAACAAATACTCGCTCAATCTGGTCTATAAGGACACCAAATTCCGCCTGTCGAAAATGGGCAAGACAGCCAGTGCCTGGGGTGCTGCCATGTTGATTCGCAATCAGGTACTCGGACTTTGCTAATGATGCTCCGAGGACATATTTGCAGCCTGCGGGCCGTCGAACCTGAAGATTTCGAACTGCTCTGCCGGTGGGAAAACGACCCTTCGCTGTGGACAGTCAGCGGTACGATCGAACCGTTCTCGCACTATTCGATCGAACAATTCATCCAAACACAGCAGGCTGGTATTTACCGATGCGGACAACTGCGGTTGATGATCGACGACACAGCCGGAAAAACGATCGGAGCCATCGATTTGTTCGATTTCGAGCCGCAGCACGAACGGGCCGGCGTCGGCATTCTGGTTTACGATCCGGCACAGCGCGGGAAAGGATACGGGGCAGAGGCATTGGCATTGCTCGAAGAGTATGCACGCACGGTACTCCGGCTGCGGCAACTGTGGTGCAACGTACTCGCGGACAACGGCCCCAGCCTGGCTCTCTTCGAAAGAGCCGGATTCCGCAGGATCGGGGTTAAAAAGGAGTGGATCCGCACCCCCGAAGGGTACAAGGACGAAGTATTGCTCCAAAAGCTACTTTAGACAATTTGAAATACAAATCTGCCGGAATTTTCCTGCCCGATAGGTGATCGGCGACGGAGCATTCCGGCAGATTTTTATCGTATCCCGGGAGGAAACTCGCTCTCCTCCTCCCGACATCCGGTTTTTTCAAGCGATCCTCGCGACGGTACGCACCGCTGTCGTACCGGGCACCACCCCTGCCGAAGCTACTCTTCATCCAGTAAATCGGCCGCCTGCAGAGTCCTGGCAGACTGTTGTTTCTTGGTCGGAATTCCCAGTTTGCGAAGCCGCTCCCCGCAGCGGACGATGTTGTCGTTACCGGTGCAAAGCCGCTTGTAGGCATCGTTGTACTTGTCCCGGGCGGCGTCGAGCGACTGTCCCACCCCTTCGAGCGAAGCGGTGAAAGCCACCAACTGCTCGTAGAGTTTCGTACCGTAAGTAACGATGTCGGCCGTATTCTTGTTCTGTGCGTTCCGCTTCCAAAGATCGTCCACCAGCTTCAGAAGGGCGAAAAGATTGGTCGGCGAAGAGATAATGACTTTCTTGTCGTAGGCATCGGCCCAGATGGAGCTGTCGTTTTGCAGCGCCGCCAGAAACGCCGGTTCGTTAGGAATGAACATAATGACGAAATCGGGCGAATCGAGCAATCGCTGGTACTCCTTGCGACCCAGTTCGACGACGTGCTGCCGCACCGACGCGACGTGCGACGCAAGATACTGGCGCCGGGTCGCCTCGTCCTCGGCCCCGACGTATCCGACGAATGCCGTGAGCGACACCTTCGAGTCGATGACGATCCGCTTGCCTTCGGGCAAGTAAAGCACCACGTCGGGCCGCAGGTTGTTTCCCGCCTCGTCCTTGATATTGAGCTGCGTATCGTAATGTACGCCCCGGATCAGATTCGAATTGTCGAGGATCGTTTCGAGGATCATCTCGCCCCAGTCGCCCTGCACTTTGGAGTTGCCCTTGAGCGCGTTGGTCAGGTTGGTCGTTTCGGTGGTGATGCGGCGATTGAGTTCCATCAGCCGTTCGAGCTCGTTGCGCAACGCCCCCCGCTGTTCGTTCTCGGAGGAGTAGATCTTCTCGACCCGCTCGCGGAACTCCACGATGTTATCCCGGAAAGGTTTCAACAACACGTCGAGCGCTTCGCGGTTGGTCTCCTTGAAAGTGCGCGACTGTTCGCCCAGAATGTCATTGGCGAGGTTCTTGAACTGGGTCCGGAAAGTTTCCTCCATTTTTTCGCGTTCGGCACGTGCCTCGGCCATTCGCTGTTCGGCCGCCTCCAGACGGGCCTGCGCCAGCGTACTCCGCTCGACCAGGGTGCGGATTTCGATTTCGGCGGCAGCGGATTTCTCTTCGGACACCCGGCGCGACTCCTCGGCCAGACGGCGAGCTTCATCCGCAGCGGCCCGTTCGTCCGACAAACGGGCGTTATCCCGACGCAGGGAGAGCAAAAGCAAGCCCAACACGACGCAAACGACGCCGAGCGACAATAAAACGACAACGATTCCGGTATTCATGACAGACGGTGAAAAAGAAAAATGAACGAGCTTATACGGATCTGCAAGGAAATACGGCAATACAATCTCCCGAAAGCCGAAACAGGAGTGTCCTCCCCCAAGACCGCCGAACGTATTCCATCGTGCTACAAAAATAGGAAAATAATCCCTATGAACGGCGTCCGGCGAAATTAAATTTTCAAAAGGAAACTACGAATGGCCAAAAGATACCGCCCGGAATCCGACGCATTCGGTCCCTGTTGAAAATAAAAGCCAAATTATTGCCATTAACTCCCGGATTTCGTACTTTTGTGTCAAAATAAATCGAAACCATGCAACGAATCATATCCCCCTCGATGCTGTCGGCCGATTTCGGCCACCTGGAGCGCGATACGCAGATGATCGACCGAAGCGCCGCCGAATGGGTGCATATCGACGTCATGGACGGCGTATTCGTCCCCAACATCTCATTCGGATTCCCGGTGATGAAGGCCATCCGCAAGGCCACGTCCAAACTGCTGGACGTGCATCTGATGATCGTCGAACCCGAAAAATACGTCACCCGTTTCGCCGAGGCAGGCGCCGGAATCGTCACCTTCCACTACGAGGCCACGCTCGACCCCAAAGGGTGCATCGACCTGATCCACCGCGCTGGCGCCAAAGCGGGCGTTTCGATCAAGCCCGCCACGTCTGTCGAGGTGCTGCGCGACATCGTACCCCTGATCGACCTGGTGCTCGTCATGAGCGTCGAGCCGGGTTTCGGCGGACAGTCTTTCATGCCCGACTCGCTGGAGAAAATCCGGGAGCTGCGTGCTATGATCGACGAAACGGAATCCACCGCTGTGATCGAAGTCGATGGCGGCATCTCTGCCCATAACTCGCGCCTGCTCTTCGACGCCGGAGCCGACGCTCTGGTCGCCGGCAGCGCCGTCTTCGGCGCCCCGGACCCGCAGGCGGAGATCGAGAGAATGTTGCAGAGCTAACCTCCGACTCCTTTCACCCAAGCACCTACTTCCGGCAAGCCGGGCGTTCCGCACGCACGGAAAATCGCAGAAAACGAAACCATGATCTCTTTAGACAACCTCACCGTCAGCTATGGCGGCTGGACGCTTTTCGATAACATATCCCTGCTCATCAACCCCAAGGACCGCATCGGCCTGGTCGGTAAGAACGGTGCAGGCAAAACGACTCTGCTGCGCCTGATCGTGGGTGAACAGCAGCCCACCTCGGGTTCGATCTCCTACAACGGCGAATGCACGATCGGCTACCTCCCGCAGCAGATGCGCGTAGCGGACACTACGACACTCGTCGAAGAGACGGCCAAAGCCTTCGACGAAGTGCTGAAACTCGAAGCCGAAATCGCCCGTCTCACCCGCGAAATCGCCGAGCGCACCGACTACGAATCGTCCGACTACGAATCGCTGCTCCACCGGCTGAACGAAGCGACCGACCATTATCACATCCTGGGCGGCGATACCCGCGAGGCGGACATCGAGAAGACGCTGCTCGGCCTGGGATTCAAGCGCAGCGACTTCCAGCGTGCCACGAGCGAATTTTCGGGCGGCTGGCGCATGCGCATCGAGCTGGCGAAACTGCTGCTGCGCCGGCCTTCGATTTTCCTGCTGGACGAGCCGACCAATCACCTGGACATCGAGTCGATCCAGTGGCTCGAGGATTACCTGAAAAACTACAACGGCGCGGTGCTGCTCATCTCGCACGACCGCGCCTTTCTGGATAACGTGACCACCCGTACGGTGGAGATCTCGCTGGGCAAAGCCTACGACTACAAAGTCCCCTACTCCCGATACGTCGTGCTGCGTGCCGAACGGCGGGCGCAGCAGATGGCCGCTTACGAAAACCAGCAGCGGATGATCGAAAAGACCGAAGAGTTCATCGAGAAATTCCGCTACAAGCCTACCAAATCGAACCAAGTGCAGTCGCGCATCAAACAACTCGACCGTCTGGAGCGTATCGAAGTCGAGGAGGAGGATCTCGCCACGCTCAACATCAAGTTCCCGCCCGCCCCGCGTTCGGGACAGATCGTCGCAGAGATCAAGGAGGCCGGAATGTCATTCGGCTCCAAACATGTCTTCAGCGGCGCGAACTTCACCATCGAACGGGGCGACAAGATCGCCCTGGTAGGCCGCAACGGAGAAGGCAAGACCACGCTGGCCCGGATGATCGTGGGACAACTCATGCCCACCGAAGGCTCGATCCGCGTGGGAGCCAACGTAAACATCGGCTATTACGCACAGAATCAGGAAGACCTGATGAACGGCGATTTCACGGTTTACGACACGCTCGACCGCGTAGCCGTCGGCGACGTGCGCACACGTCTGCGGGACATTCTCGGCGCCTTCCTGTTCCGGGGCGAAGACATCGACAAGAAGGTCAAGGTACTCTCCGGCGGCGAACGCGCACGACTGGCGATGGCCCGTCTGATGCTGGAGCCTTACAACCTGCTGATCCTCGACGAGCCGACCAACCACATGGACATGCGCTCGAAAGATATTCTCAAGAACGCCATCATGAAATACGACGGTACGGTGATCGTCGTCTCCCACGACCGCGAGTTTCTCGACGGCATGGTTTCCAAAGTCTATGAGTTCCGGAACGGCGGCGTACGCGAATACCTCGGCGGCATCTACTATTTTCTTGAAAAACGCAAGCTGGAATCCTTGCAGGAGGTGGAGCGTAAGGACGCTCCCGCAAAAGAGGCGGCGCCGAAAGCCAGCTCTTCGGGCAAACTGACCTACGAACAGAAGAAAGAGCAGGAAAAACTCCTGCGCAAGCTCCGCAAGGCGGTCGAAACGATCGAAGCGTCGCTGGCCGATCTGGAGAAGAAGATCGCGGATTACGACCGCAAATTCGCCGAAGCGACCCAATACAACGAAGCCGACTACAAGGCTTACAACGAGTTGAAAGCCGAATACGACCACCAGATGCACGAATGGGAGAAGGCGTCGTACGAACTGGAAATCACCGAAGGAGAGTAACGATCGGAGCCGGAAGAAAGCCAACAGCACCATGAAAGCACTTATCCTCAACGGATCGCCCCGTCCGCAGGGAGTTGTCGTCCAGGCGCTCCGCACCGCCGCCGACACCTTGCGGCAGGCCGGAGCCGACATCGAATGGATCAACGCTTACCGGATGGAATTCCGTCCCTGCACGGGCTGTATGCAGTGCCGCACGACGAACATTTGTCCACAGCCCCGCGATGCGGCCCATGCCGTCGGCGAACAGATCCGGCAGGCCGATCTGCTCGTGGTGGGGACTCCGACCTACTGGGGCGGTATGTCGGCCCGGCTGAAGACGCTCTTCGAACGGCTCGTTCCGATTTTCATGGGCGAATCGGCTCTCGGCCTTCCGCAGCCCCGGCAAAAAGGCAAACGTGCACTCGTTATCGCTGCCTGTACGACGCCCTGGCCTTTCAACATCCTCGCACGGCAAAGCCGGGGCGCCGTCCGTTCGGTCCGTGAAATATTGGGTACGGGAGGGATGAAAGTCCGGACCTGCGAAATCCCCGGCACCCGGAAAATGAACGGCAAACTTTCCGAAAAGGAGGCCCGGCGAATCACCGCACGCACCCGCAGAATCGTTCGAAAAATAGAATAAAACTTTTGGCGACATCCGATTCGACTGTCCGGATAAAGAACACCGAAAAACATAATTCCGGACCCGATCCGAAAAGCTGCACGACACAAAAACGAAAAAAAATCAACTAACGAACCAACCAATACCATGACGGAAAACCTTGTATTCGGCATCCGCCCCGTAGTCGAAGCGATCGAAGCGGGCAAACAGATCGAAAAACTCTACATCCGCAAAGGCGCCGAAGGGCAGCTGATGACCGAACTGCGCGACCTCTGCCTGCGGCATCGCATCCGCACGCAGGAGGTGCCCGTCGAGAAGCTCAACCGCCTCACGCGCGGCAACCATCAGGGCGTCGTCGCCCAAATCTCCCCCATCGGCTACGTCGAACTGAACGACATTCTGGAACGGGTGCCCGAAGACGAGACGCCGCTGCTCGTCCTCTTCGACGGCGTGACGGACGTGCGTAACTTCGGAGCCATCGCCCGCTCGGCCGAATGTGCCGGAGCACACGGGCTGATCGTACCGCTGAAGAATGCCGCTCCCGTCAATTCGGAGGCGATTCGTTCGTCGGCGGGTGCGCTGACCGCCATTCCCGTCTGCCGCGTCGGTTCGATCCGCAACACGCTCAAAGCGCTCCAGGCGGAAGGCTACCAGGTGGTAGGTGCTACGGAGAAAAGCCGCAAGCTGCTCTACGACGCGGATTTCCGCAAGCCTACGGCACTCGTTATGGGCGCCGAGGATACGGGCATTTCGAAAGAGGTGTTGAAACTCTGCGACGAACAGCTGGCGATCCCGATGATCGGCAAGATCGAGTCGCTCAATGTTTCGGCGGCAGCGGCAGTACTGCTGTTCGAAATCGTACGTCAGCGAATCGGTTAATCCTGCCCTCCAACCTCTCGACACGATGTCCCTGCTGCGCGACTTATTCGACCTGTTCCGCTCCGAGCCGGATCATCCGGCAACCCGGAATCCAAAATCGAAGCCCACGACCAGAAAACCCGCCCGCAGGCAAAAGACGATCGTCCATCCGATAGTCGGAGAGGTGACCCTCTCGCAAAGCCGCCAGGCACGGCGGATCTCACTCTGCGTAAGGCCTTCCGGCCCCGTCCGGCTCTCCTACCCTTACGGCGTCTCGACCGCCCGGGCTTTGGAATTTCTGGAAAGCCGCATCGAATGGATTCAGACAGCCAGGGATCGAATAGCCGAACGGCTCGCCCAGCAACCTCCACGCCCCACCCTTTCGCCCGAAGAAGAACGCCGCCGGCGAGAACAGTTGCGGCGCGAAGCGGTGGCTGTACTACCGTCCCGCGTAGCGGAACTCGCAGTGCGAACCGGTCTGCAATACCGTTCGGTAACGATCCGGGCCACCCGCTCCAAATGGGGCTCCTGCAACGGGCGCAACGACCTGTCGCTGAGCCTGTACCTGATGACGCTGCCCGAACATCTGCGCGACTTCGTCATCCTCCACGAACTCTGCCACACCGTCCACCACGACCATTCCCCCCGCTTCCATGCGCTGCTCGACCGGCTGGTCGGGGGTAAAGAAAAACTCCTCAACAAGGAGCTGAGGAGTTACAGGGCCTATTGATAAATTCCCATTCACATCTATAGGCGAATCGAGAAATTACTCTTAACGATTCAGACCTCACTATCGATCATTCCTTCAGAATGCCGAATCGCCGGTTTTTATAGTCAATCACGATCGTCTTATCCAAAAAATAACGATTTCCGGTCAAGCCCCAATAACCCGAACGATCCAGATTTTTGTCATTCAACATGTCACTGCCATAAACAGGTAATGAATTATCTAACTCTTCTTTTCCGAGCATTATCTTTACGTCAGGAATATAACCATAAACATCCACTGGTTTACCCCAGGATAAAACGGTCAAAGAATCGACACAGCGGTCGGGGTTGCTTATCCGGGCAATTTTCGAGAGCGACGACAACAATGGGAATATACTGGAACCCGTGTCGAACATCACTCTATAGGTTATATCCCCGATTTGTAATGGAAGGAATACCAAATTACTCTCTTTTACATACTCGATATCGACAAACTCCACTCGCTGCTCCCAATCGGAAGGGAGGGATTCGATACCGCACAATCTTTGATTCTTGTAATCGATAATTAATATTTTCCCTTCAAAAAGATCGGCTGCAATCGTTCCTATGTGTTTAATCGTAGAAGTACAAAGCGAATCTTTGGTCATTTCTGTTCCGAAATCTTCAAAAAAAACAACACGTCGATTCGGAAACTCCACACCGTCCAATTGGATCGAAAGGTCGGCGAAGCAAGGATAAGAAGCACCTTGAAGGAAAACAGTTTGCGTGGTATCGATCTTTTCCCGGATATCCGAAGCCATTGCCAAATAGGGAGCAAATGCCTTTCCATAGATCATAGTCGAGCAAGCCCCGAGATCAAACTGGGCTTCAAAAGCATAGGGCAGTTCTTCTATCTTCAAAGGGACAATCATCGCTGTTTTCTCAATCAATCTTCCACCCAAGTTACCTGAACTCCATGAAAAATGAATCCAGGGCAAAGTATCGTCGGTCATAAATCGATCACTTTGGGCTTCCGCAGATTTCGGGATCATCGCTAATAAGATAACGACTAACGGAACCAATAAGAATCTCATATTTACAACATTAATAATTGATAATGACTTAAACGACGACTCAATCGCCGGAAATCAGTTTATCCGAAAAAATATTCTCTCTTAAAAAAATTTCTTTTTCGACCGGGTGACGACGAAATCCTTCAGGTAGAAAGGCTCGAAGTACGCGATATCCTCCGTGCGGCCCGCATCGAGCGCCTCCTGTGCCAGCCGCGCAAGCCCTCGGGCAGAAGGCGCCACCTGGATCAGCGTCGCATCGGGTAACAATCCGGCACATTTGGCCGCACCGTTTCCGAAAATCACGAAAGGACGTCCGTCTCCGCGCCATGCCGCGAAACTCTCCGCCGTAACGACCTCGGCGGATACGTCCGAAAGAGGAGTTCCCGCAGCATCGAATACCCGGGTATAAACCTCCATGCGGCGGGCGTCCACCATCGGGCAGAGGCACGCCTCCTCCCAGCGATCGACCGAGAGAATACCCGCTTCGTAATCCTCTTTCGCAACTTCGGTCAAGGCATCCAGGGAACCGATCGCCACCAGCGGGATCCGCAACCCGTAGCACAGTCCCTTGGCGAACGAAACGCCGATACGCAGCCCCGTATAGGAGCCGGGCCCCTTGCCGACAGCGACGGCATCCAGCTCTTCGGGAGCGATCCCGGTCTGCGACAGCAATTCATCGACGAAAACTCCGACCTGGCGGGCGTGGTCGCGCCCCTGGTCGCTCTCCCGGAGCGAGATCAACTCCCCGTCCCGGGCCAAACCGACCGAACAGATGTCCGTGCCGGTTTCGATACATAGAATAAGTGACATATCTTTTTTCTTTCGTTTTTCAATCCAAACACCTCCGACAGACCTTCGCACCGACATTGTCGCCCCCCCCGAACCGAACGGAAATCGGAATGATCGCCGAAGCCCGCTCCTCGGGATGCGAACCGTCTCTCCGATCCGAAAAGCCGCCGCAGGGAAACCGCTCCCTGCAAAGCGTTTCGAACAGCCGTACGATCCGATTCCACCCGACAGCAGGCAGCGGCAGGACGATCGGCCCCGGGAGGCTCTCCGAGGTTACGCCCGATATTTCTTCATCGCCTTGTCCATCTCGCGCTTGGCGTCGTTCTCCTTGAGGTACTCGCGCTTATCGTAGGCCTTGCGCCCCCGGGCCAGACCGACGACGACCTTGGCCAGCCCCCGCTCGTTGAGAAAGAGCCGCAAGCCCACCACGGTCAATCCCCTGTCCTGCAATGCCCGCTGAATCTTGTTCAACTCCTTGCGGTTGAGCAGCAGTTTGCGGTCGCGGCGGGGAACATGATTGTTGCAGGTTCCCCAACCGTACTCGGCGATATTCACGCCCCGAATCCAAAGTTCGCCCTTGTCGAAATAACAGTAGCTGTCCGTGATCGACGCCTTGCCCAGCCGTACGGACTTGATCTCCGTACCCACGAGCACGATGCCCGCGATCCACTCCTCGATAATTTCGTAATCGAAGGTCGCGCGTTTGTTCCGTATGTTAATATTCTTATAATCGGCCATATCCAATTTCTCTCTTTTTCCGCCGGATACCTCTGTTCGGGAACCGACGATCCGGCACCATATTTGATTAATCAACCGCAGAGGGTGTCCGGGAAAGATAACTAATTCTTTTATCTTTGTAGAAGATAGGATGCGGCTCGGCAATCTTTGCGTGCAAACGCGCATGACTGCTCTCGCCTTTGACTATCTTTGATATGTTTTACACATCTTTCTGTTTATTTTCTGTTTGCACACGGTATGCGTAGCGATACGTGTACGCCCGGACCCCTCTTTTTTACAGAATCAACCGATGCAATTTCCGGGCAATCGAAACCTTTCCCCTGTTCAGGTTCGACAGCCGCTGCATAATGTCCTGCATCTCGTCGTCCGTAAGATTCTCGTCCTGAAGTTTTTCACGAAGTTCCCGCGACATCCGCTCGATCACCTTCGACTTGTAGAGCGTCACGGCCTTCGGCACTCCGACAGCCAGCATCTCGGCATCGCTCTCGACATGGACCTCCTTGCGCCGCCACAATTCGCTCGGAACGTAATGATCCTCCGAAGTAAGGATATCCACCGACACGTTACACACCTCCGGATCGGAGTGATTGATAAAGTGGTGGATCGGCACCTCGACACCCAATCCCAAAGCGCACCACTGTTCGCGGTAAACCCGCAGAATCTCATTGAAGACCCGGTTCTGGAACTCCAAACCGTCGGCGTCCAACTCCCCGAAAATTACCTCGGCGACATTATATTGAACGACATTCCGGCCCTCCTTGAAATCGAACGAACAATGACCATACTTGAGCAGATAACGCGTCAGCTCCCGTTCGAGCGCTTCGGCACTGCTGCCCCCGGTCACCTGTCCCGCAAAAACCGTTTCAGGGTGCTGCGCAGTCTGCTCGGCACGAAAACGGGCGCTCTGACGCCGCACGAACTCCTCGGCTTCGCGGTCGCCCGTGGAAGCCATACGCTTGCGCCCCACTTCGGCAATCAGCAGGTTCTCGTCGATGTCCATGATCCGTGCGCACTCCTTGATATAGACCGAGCGCTGGATCGGGTCGGGAATCTGCACAATGGATTGCACCATGTCGTTAATCAACGCCGCCTTCTTGATCGGGTCGCCGGCAGCATCCTTCAACAGCAGCTTGGCCTTGAACGTCAGGAAATCCTCCTCGTTGGCCCGGATGTACTCCTGCACCTCCGCAGCCGTATGGGTCCGGGCGAACGAATCGGGATCGTCTTCCGGCGGAAGCAGCACCACGCGGACATTCATCCCTTCGCGCAGAATCATGTCGATTCCCCGCAGCGAAGCGTGAATACCCGCCGAATCACCGTCGTAGATCACCGTGATATTCTTGGTAAAACGGCCGAGCAGACGAATCTGTTCGGTCGTAAGGGATGTACCGGACGAAGCCACCACATTCTCTACCCCCGCCTGGTGCATCGAAATCACGTCGGTATATCCCTCGACCATGATCGCGAAATCGTACTGCTGGATCGCTTTCTTGGCGAAAAACAGGCCGTACAGCTCGCGTTTCTTGCTGTAAATCTCGCTTTCGGGTGAATTTTGGTACTTCGCAACCGACTTGTCTGTACGCAGCGTGCGACCTCCGAAAGCCACCACGCGGCCGGAAATGTTATGCACGGGGAACATCACCCGCTCCCGAAAACGGTCGAAAAGCGTACCGTCGTCCCGCTTGATCGAAAGTCCGGTCGAAACCAGAAACTCCTCCTTATAACCGGCAGCCAAAGCCGCCCGGCTCATTCGGTCGCCCCTGGCGGGACAGAATCCGAGCCCGAACTTCTTGATCGTCGCATCGGAAAATCCCCTCTTCTGCCGGAAATAGGTCATGCCGACACTCATCCCTTCGGTTTCATGGAGCAGGTAATTCGAAAAATACTCCGCCGCCCAACTGTTCACGACGAACATACTCTCGCGGTTGTCGTTGCGGGCGACCTCCTCGGGCGTCATCTCCTTCTCCCGCACTTCGATACCGTAACGCTTGGCCACGGCTTTCAACGCCTCGGGATAAGTCATATTCTCGTGCTCCATCAGGAAAGTGACGGCATTGCCGCCCTTGCCGCAGCCGAAACACTTGTAAACCCCCTTCGAGGGCGATACGACGAACGACGGGGTCTTCTCGTTGTGGAACGGACAGCACGCCTGGTAATTAACACCCTTTCGTTTGAGCGTCACGTATTCACCGATAATATCCACGATATTCGCAGCGGCGTAAATCCTATCTATTGTTTCCCGGTCGATCATCTTTGCAAAGGTACGAATAATTCAATTATTACGGATTACATCAAGTACTTATTCGCCTCTTCGAGGCGATACTCAGGAGAACATTCGAATAGATAGTTCAGTAAATTCAGATGCCCCGCTCCGAAAATAACGAGGATCCTGTCGGACGGCCCCGTTTCGATCCGTTGAATATTCCGGAATATCCGCAAATTCCGGTTAAACCACCTTCCCGTTTCAAAATCTACACCGATATAATCGTTCGAGAAGAATTCATATTTGAAATGACCGATCAAGTAATTACCCAGACTACGCCGAATATGCTCCGGGTCGTTCAGCTCGATAAGTTCGGCAATAATTCCCTGCTCCTTGAAAACAGCTTCGGGCACAAACCTTTTAATAGAATCCGGATGGTCGTAAAAACTGGTTTCGAAACGGATATACTCCTTACTGTTTTCATCGCGTAATAACTCATCGATTTCGTCATAGTGCTTTCCCCATTCATCTACGCAGTAAATCCGGTCTATCCCCAGCCGTTTTGCCAGCCGGAATCCGATCTGCTCGTCTTCTCCTCGCTGCAAATCATAACAGTCCGCCAAATATCGACGGAACAGAGAGTCCGTCTCAGACTGCATTTTAACCGGCCGTTCGATAACGATAATCGTTGGGGCAAACTTCTCCAACAAACCGACCAATGTTTCGATCTCATTCTGGTAAACCGGGTTCAGGACATCTATTTGCTCGCTTTCGGCATACTGCACCTGATCCAGATTGGGAAAATCGAAATGAAAGGTACCTAAAGTGAGTACCGGAACAGGCTCTTGTGCAGCGGCAAAACAAGCCGACAAAACACAAACGATCAAAATAATTATTTTTTTCATGTCGTATATTTTTTCCGCCGCAGGAAAGATTGTTCGCAAAACTGAATTTATACAAAAATACATGTTTTACATAAAACATATTCTATTACACTCCTGAAAAAACAGAGGCAAAATATATTCTGTTTTTGAACGTTAATTTTCAATTATCGTTATCTTTGCCTTATGGACTTCAAATTGGTATCCGACTATGCCCCGACGGGCGATCAGCCCGAAGCGATCGCACAGCTATTGGCCTCGATCCGGCACGGCTCGAAGCACAATACGCTGCTGGGCGTGACCGGTTCGGGCAAGACTTTCACAGTGGCCAACGTCATCAGCCAGCTCAACCGGCCGACCCTCGTATTGAGTCACAACAAGACCCTCGCGGCACAGCTCTACGGGGAGTTCAAGAACTTTTTCCCGGAAAATGCGGTCGAATACTTCGTTTCCTACTACGACTATTATCAGCCCGAAGCCTACCTACCTTCGACGGATACCTACATCGAAAAGGACCTTTCGATCAACGACGAAATCGAAAAGATGCGTTTGAGTACGACCGCCACCCTGCTCTCGGGGCGGCGGGACGTCATCGTTGTTTCCAGCGTATCGTGTCTGTACGGCTGCGGCAATCCGAGCGATTTTCACTCGATGGCCATTCATATCGAAGTCGGCGAAATCCTCAACTACAAGCAGTTCCTCTACAAACTGGTCGAAGCGCTCTATACCCGGACCGAACGGGAGCTGACCCCCGCGACATTCCGCGTGACGGGCGACACGATCGACATCATGGCGGCTTTCGGCGAATTCGGCAACCAGTGTTTCCGCGTCACCTTTTTCGACAACGAAGTCGAGAGCATCCAGAGCATCGACCCCGTAACCGGCCAGCGGATCCAAACGCTCGACGCACTCACCCTTTACCCGGTGAGCCTGTTCGTCACGACCAAGGAGCGCATACACACGGCCGTGCAGCAGATCTACCTCGACCTGGGCAAGCAGATCGCCTTCTTCGAGCAGGCGGGACGTCCGGCCGAAGCGCAACGGATCAAGCAGCGGGTGGAGTACGACCTGGAGATGATCAAGGAGTTGGGTTACTGTCCCGGCATCGAGAACTACTCCCGCTATTTCGACGGACGCGCAGAAGGGACGCGACCCTTCTGCCTGCTGGACTATTTTCCGCAGGATTACCTGATGGTGATCGACGAGAGCCACGTCACGCTCCCCCAGGTGCACGCTATGTTCGGCGGCGACCGCGCCCGCAAGGAGAACCTCGTGGAGTACGGGTTCCGTCTTCCCGCAGCCAAAGACAACCGGCCGCTCCGCTTCGAGGAGTTCGAACAACTGGTCGGCACCACGATCTACGTGAGCGCCACACCGGCCGACTACGAACTGATGAAGAGCGAAGGAGTGATCGTCGAACAGTTGATCCGGCCGACAGGACTGGTGGATCCTCCGCTCGAAGTGCGGATCACGGACAACCAGATCGACGACCTGCTGGAGGAGATCGACAAGCGGGTACGCAACGACGACAAAATACTCGTCACGACCATCACCAAACGCATGGCCGAGGAGTTGTCCAAATACTTCGACCGCGTGGGCGTCCGCAACCGCTACATCCATTCGGACATCGACACGCTGGAACGGGTGCAGATCCTCGAAGACCTGCGGGCCGGCATGTTCGACGTGCTGATCGGCGTCAATCTGTTGCGCGAGGGACTCGACCTGCCGGAAGTGGCCCTCGTGGCGATCCTCGACGCCGACAAGGAGGGATTCCTGCGCAACGTGCGTTCGATCACCCAAATCGCGGGCCGTGCGGCACGGCATTCGAACGGCAACGTCATCCTCTATGCCGACCACTGCACCGACTCAATGCGCTATGCCATCGAACAAAGCAACCGCCGCCGCGAAAAACAGATGCGCTACAACATGGAGCACGAAATGCTCCCCCGACAGGCGCAGAAAAGCGGCTCGGGACAGAGCACCCTGCTGGCAAATACGGCCCAGACACCTGTTACGGAGGGGATCCTCTACCCCCTGCCCGACAACCGGCAGACGCTGGCCGCAGACGTTACGTCGGCCTACTCGACCGAGAGCATCGACACGCAGATCGCCCGGGCCCGGGAAGAAATGGAGCGTGCGGCCAAGTCGTTGGACTTTCTGGCCGCCGCGAAATTCCGCGACCGCATGTACGAACTGCAAAAGCTGAAAGAGTCCGGGTACAAACGGTAGCGCGAAAATGCGGCATAAAATATGAAGCTTGAAACAATGCTTTCAACCCGACGAAAAGGACCTTGCGGCAATTCGTCGGGAAAACAAACAGAATAAACGAGAAACGTATGAACAACTTCACTTTCCAAAATCCGGTCAAGTTGATTTTCGGCAAAGGCTCCATCGCCAAGCTGGCGAAAGAGATTCCGGCCGACAAGAAGATCATGGTTACTTTCGGCGGCGGCTCCGTCAAGAAAAACGGCGTGTACGACCAGGTGGTCGCAGCGCTCAAAGGCCGCGACTTCGTAGAGTTCTGGGGCATCGAGCCCAATCCCAAAATCGAAACCCTGCGCAAAGCCATTGCCCAAGGCAAAGCCGAAAAGGTCGATTTTCTGCTTTCGGTGGGCGGCGGCTCGGTACTCGACGGTACCAAACTCATCGCTGCGGGCATTCCCTACGACGGCGATGCCTGGGAGCTGGTGCTCGATGAAGACAAAATCGGCGAAGTCGTTCCTTTCGGCGACGTGATGACCCTGCCGGCCACCGGCTCCGAAATGAACGCCGGGGCGGTGATCTCCAACCTCGCCACTCAGGAGAAGTTCGCATTTCACCACTCGTTCCCGCAATTTTCGATCCTCGATCCCGAAGCCACCTTCTCGCTGCCGCCGTTCCAGGTGGCCTGCGGTATCGCAGACACGTTCGTACACGTCATGGAGCAATACCTGACCGTCACGGGCGTTTCGCCGCTGATGGACCGCTGGGCGGAAGGCATTCTGCAAACGCTGATCGAAATCGCACCCAAGATCCGTGCGAACCAGCACGATTACGACCAGATGGCCAACTTCATGCTCTGCGCGACGATGGGACTGAACGGCTTCATTGCGATGGGTGTACCGCAGGACTGGGCGACCCACATGATCGGACACGAACTCACGGCCCTGCACGGAGTTACGCACGGACAGACCCTCGTGGTCGTACTCCCGGCCCTGATGAGCGTAATGCGGGAGCAGAAGAAAGAAAAAATCCTGCAATACGGCGAGCGGGTATTCGGCATCCGCGAAGGCTCGGAGGACGAGCGCATCGACCGGACGATCCGCGCCACCGAAGAGTTCTTCCGCTCGCTGGGACTGGCTACCCGCCTGCACGAGTTGCAGATCGGGCAAGATACGATCGACGAGATCGTCCGTCGCTTCAACGAGCGCGGCACCCGGCTGGGCGAAGCGGGCAACATCACGGGCGACGTGACCCGCCGCATCCTCGAACTCTGCAAATAAGGGGCAGAATCGAAACAAGCGAAGCGGGTTTTCAAACCCGCTTCGCTTGTTTACGTCGTAATCATCCCCAATCCATACCATCTGCACCGAATTACACCCACGCCTGATTCACGAACAGCACAAAAGTATTTCCAGAAAAATCCGGACTGCAAACACCCGAAAACTGCGAGCAACGACCGCTCCGAACCAGGATTCAAGGAGCAAACCCCTATAATATCGAGTACAGATCCCTTCTATTTTACCGAAGAAATTCCCTTGAACGTATAATAACGGGCCGCCAGGTAGCTGTAAAGAGCTACGGCGAGCGATGTGATACACTTGGAAGGAGTCGGCCACAGACCGCACACCTCGACCAAAAATTTCATACAGGCGTAATTGAGCAAAATAGATCCTACGACTGTCAATAGATAGCGCCCCAACTGTTTGCCCGCCGCAACAGGCAACGTGCGGAAGGCGACATAGCGGTTCAGCCAGAAACCGGTGAAGAACGTAATGGGAAAAACCAGCACCAAAGAGGCGATATGCGGCGACATAACCACGAATCCCAGGTCGAAATAACGGCCCGCAACCAGAAAATGATAGATCAGGGCATAGCTGACCGCATCCACGGACAGCGTGATCGCACCGCAGGCCCCGTAACGGAAAACCGTTTCGGATATCACACGAGAAAAAGGGCGTCGATAAAACCAGTCGATCGCACGCCGCAGGATCAGTGCAAAAGTCATCGTTTTTTCGTATAGGGCCACACTTCCTTCAGACCGGCCCCCGCATTTCTCATAAAGTCACGGCACTCCGCAGCAGAATCGCTTTCGAAAACGGAAACCATCCACTTTTTCCCGAAAAAGTAAATCCGGAAGTTCGTGTCCGACAGGCGGTCCCGGACTTCGGCAACGGCTCGCCGGGCATTCTCTTCGGTACTGTAAACGCCCCAGACCACATACGTCCTGCCGGGAATCATCCAGGCGACCTCGGGAACCGGCGCTTCGTGGTCGGTGTCAAGATCGGCATTGTCCGCACCCGTCGCACCCTCGGAAGGGGTTCCGACGCCAGCCGCCTCATCATCCTGCGACGTTTCGACGGGACGGCTCTCAGCAACCGGCTCGGAGCCTATCGCACCGGATTCGGCATCACCTCCGGCGGCTTCAGGAGTTTCGCTCCCGGTTCTTACCGGGACGGATGAAACAACCTCGGCAACGGGAAGGACCTCCTGCTTTTCAGAATCGCCCATGAACGGCAACCGCATCCACTCTCCGTACTGCCAGATGCCGTAACCGACAGCCGCCGTACAAAGCAAGGCGATCCCCAGATAAAGGGGCAGCCGGGAATATCGGCGTTTCAGCGGCAGCGGATCGTGTCCGAGAGGATTGAGAACGGCATCGAGCTGCGGATCGAGCCGGAAATAGCGGTGATTGAGCTCCCCGACCCCCGGAATGGAGATTCCGTCCTCCACCCGGGCTTTGTCGAGCCACCGGGAATAGATATCTTCGGCCGCAGCAACATCGCAAGCCCCCGCCCGGGCAATCAGGTTTATCACGGAAACGCCCCGCTGCTCGGAGAGGAGAAAGGCGATACGCCGGGACGGACGTTCCAACTGCCGGGCCGAAGCACGCCAGGCACTCCGAAATTCGGGAACGAGCGAGCCGACTCCGGGAAGCCAGATTTCCCATCCGTCGGCCAACGCATTGAAAACAATCTTATTTACCTCGTCCTGCATCATTTCATACGACGATGTTTACGTGGCTTGGAACTGCCGCCCTGCTGCCGGACAGTCTGCTGTCGAACCACCCGCACCGTATCGGGATCTACCGGAGAGCGGTGCATGCCCCGGTAAATCATATAAATCCCCACCAGAATGAACGGAATACTCAACAACTGTCCCATATTCAACAGCATACCCTGCTCGAAAGCCTCCTGATCCAGCTTGATGAACTCGATGAAAAAACGAGTCAGGAAAATCCCGATCAGCCCCACGCCGAACATCACGCCCGGACGACGCCGGCCCAGGTCACGTCCGTAATAGAGCCAGCAAAGGATTCCGAAAATCACCAAGTAGCATAACGCTTCGTAAAGCTGGGTCGGGTGTTGCACGGGGATGGAGTCGATGGGAACATTCGGATAAAGCCGAACGAACTTGAACCCCCAGGAAACATCGGTCACCGCCCCCACGATCTCCGAATTGAACAGATTACCCAGACGGACGATGGCGCCGCCGATAGCGACCGGTAGCATAATCCGATCCAGCGACCAGATATAAGGAAGTTTATTCTTGCGCGAAAAAAGCCAAAGACCGATCAGCAGGCCGACGGCAGCGCCGTGGCTGGCCATGCCACCCTCACGGAACTTCGTAATGATGGCCCAGGGATGGGCAAGAAAATATCCCGGTTCATAAAAAAAACAGTGTCCCAGACGGGCCCCGAGGATCGTGGCCAGCGTGCCATAGACGAAAATCGACTCCGAAACCTTCTGGGGCAGTCCTTCGCGTTTGCAGACTTGATCGAAAAAGAGCATGCCGCCGAGAATCGCCAGCACCCACATCAGACCGTAATAACGGATATCGAACGATCCGATCGAAAAAAAGACGGGATTGAAATCCCAGACAACGGTTATTGGAAGGGTCATACGTTATGCAAAATTAGTGGGAATATCCCGTTTGAGCCTTTTTGAGCGTAAACGAGAAGGTCGTTCCCACTCCCAACTCGCTGCGAACGTTGATTCGCTCGCCGTGGGCTTCGATAATATGTTTGACGATCGCCAGTCCGAGCCCCGTACCGCCCTGCTCGCGCGAACGCCCCTTGTCCGTACGGTAAAACCGCTCGAAAATACGGGGCACGTCCTCCTTGGCGATACCGACGCCGTTATCCTCGACTTCGACGAGGATCTTGTCCAACATATCGCGGAACTTGATGCGTGTCAGACCGCCCTCCTTGCCGTAACGGATCGAGTTGATAATCAAATTGACCAACACCTGTCCGACGAAATGCTTGTCGGCACAGACCCAGAAAGGCGAAGGCAGGCTGTCAGCCCCCCTCACCTGAATCTTGATACCCTTCTTGTCGGCTTCGATTTCGGCCTGCTCGGCAATCTCGCGCGTCATGCCGGCGATATCGAAAGACTCCATTTTCAAACGCGTCATATTGCTCTCAAGTTTGGAAATGGTATCCAGATCATTGACGATGTCGATCAAACGATCGATGCTCTTCTCGGCCCGTTCAAGGTATTTACGGTTGATCAGGTCGTCCTCCAGACCGCCGTCGAGCAATGTCGAAATATACCCCTGGATATTGAAAATCGGGGTTTTCAACTCATGGGCCACATTGCCCAGATACTGTTTGCGGAACGACTCCGTTTCCTTGAGCCGCGCGATCTCCTTGTCGTTGGTATCCGCCCAGGCGGTCAGCTCCTCGGAAATGTTTTCGACATGCTTGTCCTTGAGCTCATCCAAAATCTCCTGCGTATGCACGTTGCGCGAAAGTACGATCGAGTAAATCGGCTTCAGCTTATAAGCCACGTACTTGCGAATGATAAACAACGTCAGTAACGTCATACCGACAAACACGGCGCAAGCCACGCAGAGGGTCTGCCACCACACCGCTTCGAGCAGCCACATGGCTGCCGCGACGACGATCGCAGCCACCGCCGCCACCAGCAGAGAAGCGAACTCCTTGGTTTTGATAGGCATCATTTCAGGTAATTTTTCATGAGCCGGGCAATGTACTTGCCGACAATGTCGAACTCCAGATTGACCAACGTACCGGGTTTGATCCGGTTGAAGTTGGTGTGTTCATAGGTGTAGGGAATAATCGCCACCTGGAACTGTCCCTCCTGCGAATTGCAGACCGTCAGGCTGACACCGTTGACCGTAATCGACCCTTTCTCCACTGTGCAGTTATCTCCCGTAGGTTCGTATTTGAACGTAAAATACCAACTGCCTTCGGCATCATCGACAGCCGTACAAACGGCCGTCTGATCGACATGTCCCTGAACGATATGACCGTCGAGCAGCGCATCGGGCCGCATCGAACGCTCCACGTTGACGATATCGCCGACCTGCAACTGTCCGAGGTTGCTGCGCAACAGCGTCTCCTTCATCGCCGTCACGGAATAGGTATCCTCCGCAATATCCACCACGGTCAAGCATACGCCGTTGTGGGCGATACTCTGGTCGATCTTGAGTTCCCCACAGAAATCCGCGCGGAAAGTAAAGGTCTTATTCTGCTGTTCGATACGGATGTCGGCGAGCGTCACCGTTCTCTCTACGATTCCTGAAAACATAATTCGTTATTAGATGTTAATTTCCAATTTACCCACGACCTGATATACCTGCTCGATATCGGAAGCCTTGACGAATATATCGTCGAAATTTTCCCGGTCTGCAGCAACCAGCCGCCACTCGGAATCCCGCTCCGAAGTGCGAACTATCCGCAAAGTTATGATTTTTTGACAGACAATCACGTATTCGAGTCCGGGAATAATCTCATCGGGCGTCATTTTTTTCAGGAACACGATCGACCCGGACGGAATGGAATACCCCATAGCCTTTCCGTTATACAACATAGCCAAATCGCATCCCGTCAATTGCGGAATCACCATTTCCCGATCCGAAGTCAATTCATCAATGCGCGTAATATAAGATTCAACATCCGCCTGATAGAACGGTATTTGCACTCCGCATAATTTTTCGTCGGCAAACATTTGACCTTCTCCGGTGAGCAGCCATGCCAGACTGATTTCCGGGAATTTGGTCACGATCTTGTCGGCCAGGTTCCGGGAAATACCATTATTTCCCTTTTTTATCTGATAAAGGTTTTCACCCCGCGGCAGTCCTATATAGAGAGCAAAGTAGTTGATAGTCATGTTCGCCCAACGAATAACGCTGTCGATTCTTTGCCAATTATCCATTTTTTGTCGCATAATTCAATTTTTTTTATACCTTTGTGCCACCGGTCCCGTAGTTCAATGGATAGAATTTAAGATTCCGGTTCTTACGATATGGGTTCGAATCCCGTCGGGATCACTTTCCAAGGCGCCTTTTTCGAGGCGCCTTCTTCGTTTATCTATTACACTAATAT
>ERZ1027063.182-NODE-182-length-34053-cov-17.397317_pt1 | contig 34053 bp, 23 predicted proteins | sample MGYA00519423_ERZ1027063 | MGnify/ENA primary metagenome ERZ1027063 (study PRJEB26926, sample SAMN06164493) | human gut metagenome | biome: ENVO:00009003; feature: ENVO:2100002; material: ENVO:00002003 | host: Homo sapiens | place: USA | collected 2012 ...
CGGTACAACGAGGAGTGGATGTCACAGTCTACACCGATTCGTCTCTAGATTATGAGTCTTTTTGAGTAATATTTCATGAAATTCCGTGTAGTATAAAAGTGTTGATTTACAGTGCACAATACATTTGGTAGTTTGCAGAGAAATACATACATTTGCAGTAGTTTGCTCTCCAAAAGGTCACCTCAAGGTCACCGAAACGAGTACAGTTTGGCTTATAAATTAACGTATTATGAAGAAAGAAGGAATTGATAAGGTCACCGAAATGGTGAATAAGGAGGTGAAATCCACTTCAAGAGGTGAAAAATGCCTTGCTAAATTCACAACTTCTAATGGCAGTGTATATGGCTCGTTGACTCTTGACATACGAAAAGCTGGGGATTATTCGCAACCGCTTCCTGTTGCCGTGCGTGTATGTCATGCCGGACAGAAAGTCTTTCTTCGTTTGGGTAAAACATACACTATGGAAGAATGGTTGGCTCTTTGTGATTACGAGAAAAGTGGTCGTCGTATTCAACTGGCAGAGAGAAACGACATGAAGAATCTAATGGGCAGAGTGGAGCTTATAGCCAATCAACTTATTTCAGAAAACAATTTCTCTCTTCGCAAACTACAAGGCAGATTTCAAGGTAGAAAGGATGATGATAGTACCATCATTACGGTTTGGGATTCATATATTCAATCAAAGGCCAATGAAGGTAAGGCTGGTTCCGCTCGTTGTAGTAAGGATGTACGCAACCGCTTTGTGAAAGATTTGGGAACGGATGTATCGTTTGCCGATATTAACCGTGACTTTATCTTGAAATGGGTAAAAATCATGAAGAAGAATGAATTGAGCACCACCACTATTGCTATCGCACTCCGTAGTCTAAGAACCATTATCAATATGTGTATCGCTAACGGACTGATGAAAGGTGATACCAAAGAAATGTTTAAGGACACGGGCTACAACAAAGCGCAGAGCCGTAAACATGAGTTTCTTGACGTGGCTACCATGCGGAAGCTCTATGACTTTTGGAAAGCTGACGAGGCAAAAGACAAAGATGGAAACGAACTGTTCCTCGGCAGAGAGAAGTATGCCATATTTCGCGACCTTGGACTATTCCTTTTTATGTATCTGGGCGATGGACAGAACCTTGCTGATACACTCCGACTGACTTATGATGAACTATACTATGCCACTCATGGTAAACAGCTTCGTTTCCTTCGCCACAAAACTCGTGAGCGGAACGAGAGTGCCAGCGAAGTGATATTTCCTGTTACTCCCGAGATTCAAGAGATACTCAACCGATATGGCAATGTCCCAAAACTTGGGCGGAGGGTATTCCCCATCATGAGTGAGCTAATCACACCAGAACAAGAGATATGGGTTATCCAACGCTACAACAGATATATACGTGAGCACATGGCAAAAGTTGCCAAACTATTGGATATGGAACAGGCGCCATCACCCACTTGGGCAAGGCACAGCTTCGCTACCAACCTCAATAACTCTGGTGTCGTACCTTATAAATATATAAGCGACAGCATGGGGCATAGTGGCGGCGGTGACATTACTTCCAATTATATCGGTGCCTATCCTCTTGCAAAGATGCTGGAGTATAACCATTATCTACTCAATGAGAAGTCGAAAGAAAGTACTCCTGTGGTAGATAAGAAAGCCCTGCTTGAGATGCTGAAAGGCCTGAGCGAGGAGGAACGGATGGAGTTGATGGCTAACTTATCAGACTAATTATAGCCGCTTACCGCAAGAATACCAAATGGAAAGCCCCAAAAGTACCAAATGAGTACCGCAAAAAACACCGATTGACTTGCCTCAAAAATACCAAATAAAAAGGCTCAAAAATACCAAATAAGGCTTCCGCTCAAAATAAAATGTGTACCTTTGCACCATTGATTAACAACGTATCATTATGAAATATCTATCAAGAGTGGCAGACAAAATGCTACAGGAAAGGCTGGAGGCTTTTGGAGCAGTGTTAATAGAGGGCCCAAAATGGACTGGAAAAACGACAACTGCAGAGCAACAAGCCAAAAGCGTTATCAAATTACAGAATCCTGATAAGGCTAATGAATATCTTGCAACCGCCAGAACCAAACCATCATTACTGTTGAAAGGAGAACAACCTCGATTGATAGACGAATGGCAAGATGCTCCCATGTTGTGGGATGCGGTAAGAACGGCTGTTGATGATGCAGGTGGTGTTCCGGGACAATATATTCTAACAGGAAGCAATACTGTAGACAAGTCTCAAATCAGACATACAGGAACAGGGCGCATTACAAGAATGAAAATGTACCCCATGAGTTTATGGGAGTCCTTGGAATCATCAGGGGAAATCTCAATACATGAGTTATTCTATAATCCGAACTATGATATTGATGGGGCAACAAGCAAGTTAGACATACCAGAACTGCTTTATGTCGCTTGTCGTGGTGGTTGGCCTGCTACCTTGCAGATGAAACCTAAAGCAGCAATGCTTATAGCGAAGGATTATGTCAATAGTGTTTGTGAAAATGACATATCAGCGGTGGATGGTAGGCAGCGCAATCCCAAAGTAGCCAGACAGATACTAAGGGCATATGCAAGGAACATAAGCACGTTGGCCAAGAAAACCAGCATACTTGCAGACGTTACAGCATCAGAAGATATTACATTAACCATGAATACCTATGATGATTATATTAGTGCGTTGGAAAGATTGTTTGTAATCCAAGATATAGACGCATGGTGTCCTGCCATCCGCAGTAAGACATCGTTACGTAGTGCTCCTAAACGCTGTTTCGTTGACCCTTCTATTGCGGTAGCTGCCATGAATATAAGTGTCGAAGAAATGGAAACTCAATTAAAAACATTTGGTTTCATCTTTGAGCAGATGTGCATAAGAGATTTGAAAATTTACACAGCTGATTTCAATAGTCGTATTTCATATTATCGTGACCGCTATGGGTTAGAAGCTGACCTTGTACTGCATTTGGAAGATGGACGTTACGCCCTGATTGAGTGCAAACTTGGCAGTAGCGAGATTGATGATGGTGCCAAACATTTGCTTGAAATCAAAAGACTGATACAGGAACATAACAAAACAGAGAAGCAAGTGCCTATTCGAGAACCGGATTTGCTGATAGTGATGACTGGTGGAAGCATGGCATACACTCGTCAGGATGGCGTGAAAGTCATTCCGCTGGCTTGTCTTAAAGATTAACCCTATTAGCTAAAACGACACTTATGGGCAATAAGATGAAGGAATGGTTTGAGGCGAACCAAGAAATCTATGCAGAGTTCAAAAGCAAGATTCATTCCACATTGGACATTCTATCACAGGATGGAACCAATGTGGCAGAATGCGATGATACTGACTCGCTTCAAAATATGCTTTTAGAGGCAATGGCAGCAAAGAATATGCCTGTTGAGAACATAATAAACACCTTCTCTAAAGCCGCAGAAGAAGGTGAAGTAGCTGCTTGTTGTATGTATTGCTATTTGGAATTGGATAATGGACTTGAGGAAATAGAGAGTGCCATGACTAAATTTGAGCAATCTGCGGATGCGCAATATATCAAAGATGGGGTTAAATTCCACTTGCAGGATAAAGAGCAGGAAACTCAAGAGGCATCAGACCGAGAACTGAATCTATTGCGTTTGCGCCGTTGGCATTACGAACACCCGAAAGAATATCAAGAGTTCACAAATCTTTTCGCCAAAGCATATGAGGGTGACATGAGCTTCGCCCTCAAAGGTTTTTCCTACTTGATAGAGCTGCTGTCACTTGATGGTATAAAAGGTATCTCCGAATTATTGTTAAGCCTATGCCCGGGAACTGAGAGCTACAACAAAGTCCAATTCTCTAATGTTAGCCAGCAGGCACACGAAAAATTGACTGAATTGTTTGCCTCTACATTGAACAAGGAGGAAACAAAAGATAAATTGCAGCACAATAATCCTTTCTTGTTCAGTGTGTTCTATTGGATGATATTTGATAATGGCTTCGTGAAGGCCGCTGATTTATTATCCAAAACAATGATGGGAGAGAAGCCTTCTTTCTGGCAGAAAAACTTTGGCGAGCAAATTATGCGTTCTTTGATGCTTACCAGTATGGACAAAGCGGCTTATACCAAAGACACATGGAAAGCAGCAAACAACCGTGTAGTCAAAGATGTAGCCAATTCAGCATTACAAGAAAGTAAAGGCAGACGTGGACGTAAGCAAGTCAGTGTCCTGCTTGAAGAAATGCTTATACAGCCTCATGCAGAACTTCTTACCAACGAGATACAAGTAATACTTACCGAATGGATGGAAACAAATGGTACAGACTCCGTTCTTGCCTATATTTTTGCTGCACTGACCAATAGCAGTTTGCTTAATGACTCTTACAACTATCGAACTTTCCATACAGCCATCTTAGAAAAGTTCCCATCCATAGGATTTAAGACTGGCTTTGATTGGGCAGAAGCCCTTTATAATGCCATTGTCAGTGAACGTGGCAACGACTATAATTTGAGTTTATCAGAAAAGGCTGTTCAAACAGGAAAAGAACAGGCAAAGTTGATAAGCATAAGACTGCGCACCTTACTTTCCCCTAATGTATATTGATTGCATCATGAAGGCTTGATTTGTTAAAAAGAAACGCTGTTCCGTTAAAAGCACCTCGGCAGAAATCGACATGATTTTTACCGAGGTGCTTTCATTTTATTCCATCGTAATTTCGCAGCATAATCATTAAAACAACATAATATGCAAGGGAATTTTATAATGTTACAAAGAGACGACCTAAAACAGGTTGTTGCCGAGATGGTGGAAGAATTGGTTGGGAAAAAGCCACAGATCGATTTGACACAAGAAGAGAGTGACGAGTATTATACTCGCGACCAAGTATGTGAACGACTCCACATAACCTATACCACTTTGTGGCGTATGCAGAAGGAGGGAATAATTATCGTTCACAAATTGGGCGGACGCAATCTTTACTCGAAGAAGGAAATCTCCTCACTTCTGAAATCTAAAGTCCAGACAGCAAATAGTGCTGGTCCAAATGTATAATATAAAGGCAAACATTATGGAAGAACAATACATTCGAGTAGGCACCACTATATATAAGGTAGTGCAGCAGCCTTTGGCAGACGGAACGATGACCACTCGCAGATTACAATGGAGCTTTGGGACAATCCGTCAAGATTATGGTAAGCACAATATCCCTACTATTGATAAATATAATGGCTTTTGCACTGTGCCAAGTCACACAAACTATCAAAAGGATATTGCCGGTTTCTATAATCTGTATGAACCGATTGACCATATTCCTGCAGAGGGGATTTTTCCAGACATAGAGAAACTGATGCACCACATCTTTGAGGAACAATACGAACTGGGATTGGATTATATGCAGTTGCTTTATATGCAGCCGACTCAGAAACTCCCCATCCTGTTATTGGTGTCAGAGGAACGAAACACAGGAAAGACCACTTTCTTGAACTTTCTGAAAAGTATCTTTCAGGACAATGCCACCTTTAATACAAACGAGGATTTCAGGAGCCAGTTTAATGCAGACTGGGCTGGCAAGTTGCTCATAGTTGTGGATGAAGTGTTGCTAAGTCGCAGGGAGGACTCTGAGCGGTTGAAGAATCTAAGTACGGCTCAAACCTACAAGGTGGAAGCTAAAGGAAAGGACAGACAGGAGGTCAACTTCTTTGCCAAGTTCGTACTCTGCTCCAATAACGAACTTTATCCTGTTATCATTGATCCGGGAGAAAACCGTTATTGGGTACGCAAAATACGTCCGCTTGAAAGCGATGATACCAATTTCCTGCAAAAGCTAAAGGAACAGATACCTGCATTTCTCTATTATCTTCAACACCGCACACTCTCCACCAACAAGGAAGGACGTATGTGGTTCCATCCTGCTCTCATCAGAACCGAGGCACTTGACCGCATTATCCAATGTAACCGCAACCATACGGAACTGGATATGGTGGAGCTGATACGTGACATTATGGAAACGCAGCACGTTGACAAACTATCGTTCATCCCTCAGGACTTGATACCGTTACTAACCATGAATGGTGTGAAGGTGGAGCAATGGCAAATACGCAAGGTTGTTAAAGATGTCTGGCGACTTACCCCTGCACACAACGCACTGACCTATCTTGCCTACCAATGTGACTACACCAAGCTCGGACGTGTTTCATCTGTTAGCAGAGTGGGACGATTCTACACGGTGACCAAAGAGTTTATAGATTCTTTAGGGTTATAGTCCTTTGTTGAGTCGTTGAATTGTTGAGAATAACGAGCTAATCTTTGATTATCAAATAGATGCAATTCAACAAACACTCAACAAGAAGTAAGACTGGGCAAAAGAGAAAGCTACTTTTCTTTTCACCAGCAATAACTCTCAACAATTCATCATTTCAACAAATCACTCACACTATGACTATACAAGAGATAAAAGCAATTTCGATTTCCGGTTTCCTTAGCAGCAAAGGTTACGAACCTGTAAATAAGAAAGGATATAAATGGTGGTACTTGTCGCCACTGCATACTGAACAAACCGCATCATTCAAGGTTGACTTGAATAAAAATGTGTGGTACGACTTCGGACTGGGTAAAGGTGGAAACATCATTGATTTGGCTATGGAGCTATACCAAACACATAATATTTCAGAAGTATTGCACATGATGGGGCATTCAATCATTCTACCAACAACACCAACCCAATCTACTTGCCCACAAAAGGACACTTCATTTGAAGATATTTACGTGAAAGAGTTGGAACATCCTGCCCTGCTAAATTACCTCTTGGAAAGGGGGATTGATTCTATTACAGCCAAAAGTCTGTGCGTGGAAATACATTACAAAAGTGATGGCAAGCGGTATTTTGCCATTGGCTTCAAGAATGATGCAGGTGGTTATGAACTTCGGAATCCCTATTTCAAGGGGTGTATTGCTCCGAAAGCAATTACTACGATAAGGAACCACGAAGGCGTTGGTCATGTGTTTGAGGGATTCATGGATTATCTCTCCTATCTCATACTGCATGGTGAATGTGATGCGGTGGTGCTCAACTCTATTGTAAACATCCCGAATGTTCTACCTATACTCAATAAGTATTCTCAAATATGCTGCCACTTGGATAATGACACGGCTGGCAGGATGGCCACCCGGCAGATAATGGAAGCATTGGGAGCTAAGTGTATTGATGCCACAAATGAGTATGGCGCATATAAAGACCTCAACGAATATCTAATGAGCAAAAGCACTTTGACATGAGGGAAGAGAAAACGACTTGGTGGCTGGCGGCAAAGAGGTGTGACGTACATAACAGGGCTTGCCCTGATATAGCCCACTATAACTACACGCTTCGCTTTCGTAGTTGTGGGCTCTCCCGAGGGGCTGGGCGTTGCCCCGTCCCACTTAGGACGCTGCCCTAAGAACCCGGCAAGGACTGTCAGCCCTATGCAACCCGCCCAAAGAGTGACCCTCTCTTTGGAAACTCCGCTCAGTGGCTTCCACCCCTGAGAACCCCGAGCAGGAAGTGACCTTCTCCCTGCACCCTCCGATTAGGACTCTGCCCTAATTACTCGATATTGGTAAACAACAGCATAATAAATCAACCCCTATGGCACAAAAGACATCTATCAACATTAAGCCTTGCAATACAGGCAGCAGTGAAGAACATAACAAGCGGAAAGCTGAATACCTTGCCCATATCAATAAAGAAAGGCTCTATATCCGCACCGACCTCATGGCTTCAAACGAAGCATGGGTAGCACCTGAATTGGGCAACAGTTCATTAACTGACCGCTACAATCAGATTGCCCGAATGGTCAAGGAAAAGACTGGTCGGGCGATGCAGACCAAAGAGCGTGAGAAGGTGAACAAGAAGACTGGTAAGGTGACCATCGTGCGTGGCAGCACTCCTCTCAAAGAGGGTGTGGTCGTAATCAATGAAAGCACCTCAATGGAACAGTTGCAGCATTTCTGTGAGGTGTGTAAAGAGCGTTGGGGCATCACACCCCTGCAAGTGTTCATCCACCGTGATGAGGGGCATTACAGCAACCCACAAGACCCTGCCACTTGGAAGCCCAATCTTCATGCCCATATCGTATGGGATTGGATGAACCACGAAACAGGCAAGTCCTGTAAACTGAACGTGAAAGCCATGAGTGAGATGCAGACGCTTTTGGCTGAGTGCTTGGAAATGGAAAGGGGCATCTCAAAAGAGCTTACAGGCAAGACGCATTTGGAGCGAACGGACTTCATCATAGCCAAGCAGAAGCAGGAAGCGGAACAAGCCAAAGCGGAAAAGAAAGCCGCTCTTTGTGCCAAAGAGGAAGCCGAAGCCGAGCGCAATTCTTTGGAGGTTGAAAACAAGGCTAAGGCTAAACGGAGTGCGGCTCTTGACAACGAGATAGCCGACAAGCAGAAAAAACGTGATGAAATCCGTAAGAACACTGTGGACGGTATTTTGGATAGTGTTGGCAGTCTGGTCGGTATTGGCAAGGCAGCCACCCTTGAAAAGAAGTATAAGCAGCTTGCACAGGAATATGATTGTCTTAAAAAGGCATTCAAGCCTACTGTCATCAAGGAGGTGGAGAAGCAGACAAAGGTACTGGCTTCTGAAAAGCAGAAAGCCGAAGCGGAACGTGATAATGCCATAGCGCAAAGTCGGTCTCTTGCCACAGAACGCGACAGGGCTATCAAGAAGCTTAATAGCCAAAACGAGAATGTGCAACTGCATATCAATAATGCGGTCAGGCTTGCCAATGCGGAGAAAGACAAGACCATTAAGCGATTACAGGGTGAGCTGAATTTACGCAAGCAGGTTTTGGCTATCCTTGCCGATATGCTCTATGCTTCCAGCGAGGTGTTCAAGCGTGCCATTGATGCAATAGTTCACTATGGTACGGACAAATTCAAGTCCATCTTTGGCAATGATGAAGCTGCCGACATCAAGAGTGTGATGCAGAATTATGGCGAGACCAAAGAGCAGCATCAGACTATTGGTACATGGCTATGTGACTATGCTAATGACCGACAGCCGTTTGACAAACTGAAACATCGGCAAACCTGCAAAGAGGTTGCCGATGTCGCTAATGGGGCGTATGATTGGAAAATCGAACGAACGCAACAAAAAATACAGAGATGATTTTTGGCAATAGTTACAATGATTTGTTATATGCATCTATAAAGATTTTTAACAAGTCCATAGAGTTTCCTATTGATTCGTATGCATTATCAATTACATTATAACTTGCCTTTAACGTATTCATTTCACTTTCAGAAAAGGATACGTTATAACTTTGAGGACGAAAAACGTTTTCTTAGCTTCAATGAGTTCAGAAATTGATTGTTTTTTGTCCTGGCATGACTTATAATATCGTTGATATGCATAACCTAATTGGGGGTCAATCTGAAAACCCTGTGGGTGATAAGCATGAATTCTGAGTTACAATGCTGGTATCCAATCAGGTGTTCGTACGACGTACTTGATTTATAATACTTTGGAAGAATGTATGTTTTCAGCATTGCAGACTTCAGATGTTTCCCGAATATTATACCCACATACTTTTTGACTTAATCACAAACAAAGGGAAGAATAAGCTGTTCCATAGGGTCGGCCAAGGTCTTTTAAACGGAAGATTATTACAGACTCCGGCAGTGGACTATACGGTCCACCGTAGCAGACTGTACGGTCCACTGCAACGGACTATACAGTCCGCTGCAACGGACTATACAGTCCGCTGCCGGAGACTGTAGTAATCCTACGAACAGACAGGCATAATCAAAAGGATGAAAACGCTTGTTCCGGCTAATGAAACGGCTTAGGGAGCTCAAAGACGTATGCAGAGGTCGAAAACCGAAGGAGACAACATCAGGAGACAGGTGTTTGATTGATATGTTAAATCCCCAAGAATAATGACTGCCCCTGTGGGTATGTGGAAAGTCTGTACCTGTATTTTGAACAGAAAAAGAAACTGCAAAAAGTTACTTTGATATCTCACGGTATCATTTCACTTTATGCAGTTTCTTTTCTAAATTAGGGCGAACGCTTCCACCCTGTTCTCATTGTTCTTAAAAAATCACAGTATGTTTCATTACGTCATTCTCCCCATCCCGGGTTCTGAGTAATATTTGGGTTAATCAGCATCACATTCTTTGAAATAGGATTCAGGAAGCGCTTGTCGTTGTCGCTCCATACGCGACCGGCATCGTGCAAGTCTTTCTTATACGGGCGCACATAGGTCTTGCCCTCGTATTCCACCATGTCACGGCCTGTCTCGCCACCGAAGGTGCCGTCTACATAGAGTGCTTTCACCTTGTCAGTAACGCGCATACCCAATACGGTCTTGGGATTGGAGAGCAGCTTCACGCCCTTCCAGCGGATGAGGTCGTCATAACGGAAGCCTTCGGCAGCTAACTCGATGCGGCGTTCGCGGCGAATCTCATGTAGCAGTGGGGCTACGCTATAGCCATAGTCGGGCCAGTTGGGGTCGGTGAAGCCCACTTCCATAGTGAGGTGAGGCATCTCCACACGGTCGCGCAGCTGGTTAATGGTCTGGTCGAGCACGTCCTGAGTCATCTCTCCTAGTTCATACTTAGCTTCAGCATAATTGAGCAGCACTTCGGCATAGCGATAGACGAACCAGTCGAACGTAGAGGCGTTGGCTACCCACTGGGTGGGATCGGCCGATGAATACTTCACGTTGGCATAGCCAGTCACACTTCCAGAGGCCGACACATTGGGAGCTGATGCAGTGGGGTCATTCACACTCTCGTTGACTTCTACGGTACCGTCGAGCTGGATGGTGAAGGGCCGGTGTACATTGTCAATCATGTTGTACATACGCGGGTCGCGACCTATCATCTCCTGGTCGAGGGTCTCGTCGCCTTCATATAAGGGGCTGATAGCGATGGGCTTGCCATCCTTACAGAGGAAGGATTCGGCAAAGTCCTTCGAGAAGCCCATGCCCTGATTACGTCCCAAGCCGTGCATCAGCGTACCGTCTACATATGAGCGGTAGAGGATGGCTTCCTTGTTGGCGCTGAGGTCTTCCTGTACGAACTGGTTCTGGTAGTAGAGGGGATAGTCAGCAAAGGCTTTCTGCCCGCAGCCTGCGTCGGCTCCCTTTACGATTTCGTAACGGCCGGTGGTCATCACTGCCAGTGCGTTGGCGGCTGCCTTCTGCAGCAGTTCCTGGCTTGATGGGGTGCCGCCTACGTTATGATACTTTTTGAAGGTACCGTAGTATAGGCAGACGCGGCTCAGCTCGGTGCGGGCGGCATCTTTGTGGAGGGCACCTTCGACAGCGGCGTTCTTTTCAGGTAGCCACTGGATAGCGAATTCCAGGTCCTCAATTACTTTGCCCAACACTAAGTCACGGCTGTCGCGTGGCTTGAAAAGTTCTTCTTCGTCGGTATCGCTCAGGTCTCTCTCATACCAGGGCACATCACCATAGGATTTGATTTTTCCGAAATAATCGAGTGCACGGAAGAAGCGGATTACAGCCACCTGAGCATTGATGTCGGCTTCGGTACCCGACACACGCTGGTAGCGAGCCATGAAGAAGTTCAGATTGCGTACGTTGGTCCAGTTCCAGTCACCGGCTTGGTCCACTACATATTCATTGTACAACCAAGCATCGTAGCTGCTGGGCACTCGGTTATCGCTCTGCGAGTCGCCACTCGAACTGGGCGAACTCAAGTTGCCATAAAAGCGGTTGGCATAGCCGCGGAGGTCATCCACCGATGTCCAATAGGACTCATCTGTAAAACTGTCAAGCGGTTTCAAGTTGATGACATCGTCACAAGCGGTGAACCCCAGCAAGCCGGATAGGAATAAGTATTTCAGTTTCATAGTAATTCTCATTTTTTAAGTGATTAGAAAGTCAAGTTCAAACCCAAAGCCACCTTCTTGGTAATGGGATAGGTTAGGCTGTTTATCGTCTCAGGATCATAACCGTCCATCAGGTCGGTGAACGTAAACAGGTTTTCACCGGTTACATAGAGTCTCAGTTTGGTGAGTCCCAACTTGGCCAGTACGCTTTTAGGCAGGTTGTATCCCAAAGTGATATTCTTCATGCGCAAGTAGGAACCGTCCTGCATATAACGTGTGCTTTTCTCGCGGTTCACCCATTTGTTCCAGTTGGGAGCGGGATAGTACGCATCGGTGTTCTCCGGTGTCCAGTAGTCCAATTGAGGTTTGTTGGGGGTTTGCCATTGGTTGTTGTTAAGACTCCAGAACTGTCCGTCGTTTATGAATAAATCGCGCTTGCCGATACCTTGGAAGAATACTTCGAGGTCGAAATTTTTGTATTCGGCACCTAATGTCACGCCAAACTGATAGCGTGGAGTATCATTACCGATGATGGTCTTGTCGGTACCTTCCTTGTCGTAGATAGTTTCCTGTCCCCAGGCCAGCTTGCCATCGCCGCTCACGTCGACGTACTTCACATCACCAGGTCCGTAGTCGGTAGCCTGCAGTCCGGTTTGTGACAGGTAATTGTCTACTTCTTCTTGTGTCTGGAAGAGTCCGTCGGCCACCAAGCCCCAGATTTCACCAATTTTGCGGCCTACGTAGTAGTCGGAAATCTTGCCAGCCTTGTTGCCGTTGTATTCGGTAATCTCCGACTGATAGTCAGACAGGGCTAATTTAGTCCAGTAGGAGAATCCATTTTCGAGGCGGTCCTGCCAGCCCAACGAGAGTTCCCAACCTACGGTTTTCATCGAACCGTTGTTCACCTTACCCAGGGAAGCTCCCAATACGGAAGGCAGTTCGTTGGCCGGAGTCAGCATATCCTTAGTGTCACGGCGATACCAGTCGAATGAACCGGTGAGTCGGTTGTTGAACAAACCGAAATCCACACCCACGTTCACTTGATTCACGGTTTCCCAAGTCAGTGAACCGGGTACCAGTGTACCGTAAGGATTCACAATCTGAGGCTTGCTACCATTCAACAGATAACCCAAGCTACCGGTGCCGTAAGTGGCCAAATAGGGGAAATAGACATCGCTGCCCACGGCCTGGTTACCCAGCGAACCATAGGACACGCGTACTTTCAGGTCGTTCCACCAGTTGGTCATCGGTTCCCAGAATTTCTCTTGAGCCACGCGCCATGCCACTGAGAACGAGGGGAAGAAGCCGAAGCGGTCGCTTTTCGGGAACTTCGAAGAACCGTCGTAACGGCCGTTGAATTCGAACAGGTAGCGTTCGTCGTAGTTATAGTTGAAGCGTACAAAATAGCCCTGTGTGCCCCAATGGGGCTCGGACGAACCCATGTTCTTGTCATCGCCAGTAGCTAAGTCAAGGTCGGGGATAGACGTGGAAATGAGTTTGTTGCGATAGGCGTAAAACGACTTCATATGCTTGTATTCTTGGTTATACCCCACCATCACCTTGAAGTTGTGCTTGTTCCACAGCCGCTTGGTGTATTCGGCAAACAGGTTGAGCGAGTTGTAGTAGTCCTCATTGTTGCTATATTGTGCATAGCTGGGGTTGGTCCATGGGTAGTAGAGCTCAGTACCGGCCACGGCGCGGTATTCGTAGTAGTTCTTACCCACGGCCTGATCGCCACGATTATAGAAATTGAACGTGTAGTCGGCATTGATCACCAGTCCTTCGAGGGGAGTAATCTGTACGGCACCGGTTATCCACAGGTCATTCTTCTTGGTCTGTGTGGTACCTCCAAGGCGCGATACAGAGAAAGGGTTGGTGTAGCCACCCTGACCAGCATAATAGTCGGTGCGGTTTTCCTCTACATACTCCAGTCCGCCGCTGGTCACGATACCCATGTTGGGATCGTTAATGGGTGCTGCACCGGGTTTGCGCACCAGTCGGCCAGTGTGTGAGTGAGTGATAGGCATCAGCGGGCTCAAGTCAGCCTTTAACATACCGCCGTAACCGCCTACTCCAGCATTGCCACTACCCGTGGGATGGTTCTCCTTGGTATAAGTATGCATTACCTTGGCCGATACCTTCAGCCAGTCAGTAACCTGTGAGGAGAGGTTCAAGTTGACGTTGTACTTCTTGTAGCTATCGTCGGTCATGGCCAAAATACCCTTTTGATCGGCGAAGCCCATAGAAACATAGTAAGTGGTTTTTTCGGTACCACCGTTCATCGAGATGTTGTATTGTTGTGAGAAGTTAGTCTTGTACAACTCGTCGAACCAGTTTGTGCTGCCGCAATACTGCCATTGACTAGCGTCGAGCGACTCATCGAAGAACTCGGTATATTTATAAGTACCATCCAAGTAGGCTTGTGCATACTGCCACAATTGCGGACTGGCCATAGAACCCGAACCACCCGAGTTATGGAAAGCATCGTCGCGCATGGTCAGGTACTCGATGGAGGTTACGCCATCCACCCTTACTGCCGGACTCGACCAATAGCCGCTAGCATTGAACGAAATCTGGGGTTTGGCACCTTTTTTGCCGTTCTTGGTGGTAATCAAGATAACTCCATAGGCGGCACGTGCGCCATAGATGGCAGCCGAAGCGGCATCCTTCAATACCGAAATGGAAGCAATATCTTCGGGGTTTACCAAGTTGGGGTCCATCTGCACGTTGTCCACCAATACCAGCGGCGAGCCGCCGTTGATGGAGGTGTTACCACGCACGTTGAAACTGGAACCAGCACCCGGCGCACCTGATACGGATACATTGAGGTTTGGTACCACGCCCTGCAAACCCTGTCCGATGTTGGTCAACGGGCGGCTTTCGAGCACATTGCCATCCACAGCAGCCACTGCACCGGTCAGGTTCACCTTCTTCTGTGTGCCGTAACCTACCACCACCACTTCTTCGAGTGCTTGAGTATCATCTTTCAGGATAACATTGAGCGGCTTTCCATTATACACAATCTCTTGGGTAATGTAGCCCACAAACGAGATTTGAATCACATCTCCCTTTCTGACATTAGATAAGATGAAATTGCCATCAATGCCCGTAATGGTACCATTGGTAGTTCCTTTTACCACCACTGATGCGCCAATGACAGTTTCGCCCAACGCGTCTTTTACAATACCTTGACAAGTACCACTTTGCTGAGTGATTCTTACCTCATCGGTTTGCCTTTCAGAAGTTGCATTTGCCGTGCCTACCGAAAATGCAACCAAGAGTAATAGGACTCCTACTTTTTTGCGTCTGATTAACATAATAGTATTATTATAAGGTTAAAATTAAGGTGTCAATTGTAAATTACAAGTTGTAATTTCAATCGATTGTGCAAATATAAATAATATTTTAAAAACAAGTGCTAAGTAATATTTAAAAAAGCAATCAAACATTGAAATGTTTTAGTTAAAAAATGTTTCCTTAAAACACTGATGAGATTACATACCATTCAGTCAACGTCGTAGTCTATCATGTATTCATCGTTGATAAGCGAGTAGTAGTAACCATTGACACAATTCCGGTATTCCTTGATGAATCCTGCTGTCATATCACCGTTTTCGCGTGGTTCGCACCATAGCGTACCATCATAGTCGCAAAAATCAAAACGTCCGGAGTGAAACCCTTCCCCTTACTTCAGTCCCTTTCCGAAAAGAGACATCTCCCAACTGCCACAATACTTTTCGATCGTAGAAGCCGGATGCACTTTTGCCGTCGATATCTGCTCAAAATTCAGGGATTGTACATTACGGTGACACAAGTCTACACGTATATACGCATAAGCCTGCACGTATATATTCTTTGTTTCCAACGGCTTACAAATATATTTAATGGGAAATCCTGTTTTCAACTTGAAGTGTGCATCATGTTTCGCAATATCAAGTCCGCAATAGGATAAAAATTCTCTGCAATCCAATGAAATTTCAGAAGGTCACTTTTATAAAGTTTCGCTTTATAAAGGTCACCTGAGGGTCACTAGTAAAAGAAAAAGCACCTACAGAAACTCTGTAAGTGCTTGATTATCACTGTGGACCAGCCTGGGCTTGAACCAGGGACCTCCAGATTATGAGTCTGTTGCTCTAACCAACTGAGCTACAAGTCCGTGCCACAATTTCCTGTTAGCAGGTGCAAAAGTAGTATATTCCCTTGAAACTTGCAAGATTTATCGCCCAAATTTTGATAAAAAGATTTAATTCCCTTATTCGTAAGGATATAAATTGTATTTTTGTGCACCATTAATTAATTTTGCTAAGCCGTATGGCACAAAAAAAACAGGAAACAGCCCTAACAGGGCTTTCGGACAAAGAAGTCCTTATCAGTAGAGAGAAGTATGGGAATAACCTCTTGACACCTCCCAAACGTCCTTCCATGTGGAAACTTTATCTGGAAAAGTTCCGCGACCCGGTTATACGTATTCTTTTAGTCGCAGCATTCTTTTCCTTAGTGATTGCCATTATTGAAAATGAGTATGCGGAAACAATCGGCATTTTCTTTGCTATTTTTCTGGCAACCGGTATCGGATTCTACTTTGAATACGATGCGAATAAGAAGTTTGACTTACTGAACGCTGTAGGCGAAGAAACACCAGTTACAGTAATCAGAAATGGGAAAGTACGGGAAATTCCCCGTAAGGAGATTGTAGTAGGTGATATCGTAGTTTTGAATACCGGTGAGGAGATTCCTGCCGACGGAATCTTGCTGGAAGCTATTTCCCTGCAAGTGAATGAATCCAACTTGACAGGAGAATTAATGGTCAATAAAACCATCCATGAAGAACTATTTGATGAAGAAGCCACTTATCCCAGCAATGAAGTGATGCGTGGCACCACAGTAGTTGACGGACATGGAATAATGAAGGTAGAACGTGTGGGTGATTCCACCGAAATAGGTAAGGTAGCACGTCAGGCCACCGAACAAAGTGAAGAAGAGACTCCATTGAATATCCAATTGACAAAATTGGCGGGTTTCATCGGAAAAATAGGTTTTACCATTGCCACGCTTACCTTTATCGTTTTCACAGCTAAAGACCTTTACTCCTACCTCAGCGTAAATGAAATAACAGACTGGCATGGGTGGATGGCAATAGCCCGCATTGTATTGAAATATTTCATGATGGCTGTCACTTTAATTGTAGTAGCCGTTCCTGAAGGCTTACCGATGAGTGTCACTTTAAGTCTTGCACTGAATATGCGCCGTATGCTGAAAACCAATAACCTGGTACGTAAAATGCATGCTTGCGAAACAATGGGTGCCATTACTGTGATTTGTACCGACAAGACAGGTACATTGACACAAAACCTGATGCAGGTACATGAAGCGAAGCTTGATGCTACCAAAGCAGATTTAATAGCCGAAGGTATCAGTGCCAACTCTACAGCTTTCCTTGAAGAAACAGGAGAAAGCAAAAAACCATCCGGAGTGGGTAACCCTACTGAAATAGCCTTATTGCTTTGGCTGAATGAACAAGGCAAGAACTATTTGGAACTACGTGAAAATGCAAAAGTAATCAATCAACTTACTTTCTCTACAGAACGTAAGTACATGGCTACATTAGTAGATTCACCTATTCAACAGAAAAAGGTACTCTATATAAAAGGAGCTCCCGAAATTGTAATGGGAAAATGTAACCTCTCTCCTGAGGAACTGACTCATTACAATGCCGATTTGCTGGCCTACCAGAACAAGGCAATGCGTACCTTAGGGTTGGCTTACAAATTTATTCCTGAAAACTCCGGCAATGATTGTGCCGAACTTGTCAATGAAGGAAATATGATTTTCCTAGGTATCGTAGCTATTAGCGACCCTATTCGTCCAGATGTACCGGAAGCCGTACAAAAATGTCAATCGGCAGGTATCGGTGTGAAAATTGTTACAGGAGACACTCCGGGAACAGCTACTGAAATTGCTCGCCAAATAGGGCTATGGAAACCTGAAGATACAGACCGGAACCGCATAACAGGGGTAGAGTTTGCTGCATTAAGCGATGAAGAAGCTCTGGACCGCGTACTTGACTTGAAAGTAATGAGTCGTGCGCGTCCTATGGACAAGCAACGTCTGGTCCAACTGTTACAGCAAAAAGGAGCCGTAGTAGCAGTAACCGGAGACGGAACAAACGATGCTCCTGCACTGAATCACGCTCAAGTAGGTCTTTCTATGGGAACCGGTACGTCAGTAGCCAAGGAAGCAAGTGACATAACCCTATTGGATGACTCGTTCCACAGTATCGCTACCGCAGTAATGTGGGGACGCTCTCTTTACAAAAACATTCAGCGTTTCATCGTATTCCAGCTGACTATCAACGTAGTCGCATTAGCCAGTGTTTTATTAGGGGCTTTCTTTGGTACAGAACTACCACTGACCGTAACACAAATGCTTTGGGTAAATCTTATTATGGACACTTTTGCCGCCATGGCCTTAGCATCTATTCCCCCCAGTGCAGACGTCATGAATGAAAAGCCACGCAAGACCGATGATTTCATCATCACTAAAGCCATGCGTAAAAATATACTAGGTGTAGGCTTCTGCTTCCTTGCCATACTGATGACATTAATTGTCATTATCAAACAGATGCCAGCAGATTTAGTAGGACAAGCTTTGACGCAATTCTTCACGATCTTCGTGATGCTGCAATTCTGGAATCTATTTAATGCCAGTGTTTTCGGGACCAACCATTCTGTATTCAAGGATTCCCGTCATGCATTAGGTATGCTAAGTGTGGCTATCATTATTTTAGTCGGACAAATTCTGATTGTCGAGTTCGGAGGTAAAGTGTTCCGTACCGAACCTATGAATTTCATGACTTGGGTTTATATTATCGCAGGAACGTCATTCGTATTGTGGATTGGTGAAATCTACCGTTGGATAAAACGAATACAGAAAAAAGACTAAAAAAGAGAATAAAGCACATAAAGAGTTATGGACAGTAAGATTAAAAATGTCGTTTTTGATTTAGGAGGAGTATTAATAAATCTGGATTTTGACAATTGCCTGAATGCTTTTCGTAAAGCAGGATTTCGAGATATAGAGAAACAGGCATGCCAGTTCAGGGGAAAAGGTTTCTTTTCCCAATTTGAATTGGGTGAAATCAGCCCGGAAGAATTCCGGAAAGCCATTCGTAAGGAGGTCAGCGAAGCCCTGTCCGACCATGAAATTGATGATATGTGGAACCTGATGCTACTTGATATTCCTCGTGAAAAGCTGGACTTATTGCTAAAGTTACGCGAACATTATATGGTTTACCTGCTTAGTAATACCAACCGGATACATTGGGATTATGCCTGTGAGCAAATGTTCTGTTATCGGGGATTCCGTGTAAATGACTTTTTTGAAGATATTTTTCTGTCTTTTGAAATGCACAAGGCCAAACCGGAAAAAGACATTTATGAGCAAATGATGAAAGAAGCAAACATCTTGCCCGAAGAAACGTTTTTTATAGATGACTCGGCAATCAATTGCCAGGCAGCAATATCGCTTGGCATACAGTCCTATCATTACCATATTGGAGAAGATTTAAGTTCACTTTTTGAATAATGAAAATAATATCAGATATAAACCATCAAACATTGCCTCCTTCAGTTGCCACTATCGGCTTCTTCGATGGAGTGCATCGCGGACACCGCTTTCTTATTAATCAAGTAAAAGAGGTCGCTGCCAAGGATGGGTTATATTCTGCATTGATCACTTTTCCTGTACATCCCAGACAAGTGATACAAACCGCTTATCGTCCGCAATTACTTTCTTCACCAACAGAGAAACTCGAATTATTGGAAACGATGCAAGTAGATTACTGCTTTCTTCTCCCTTTTACACAGGAACTTTCACTGTTTTCGGCTCGAGAGTTTATGCAGTTGCTACGTAACAAGTTCAATATCCATACATTAGTTATAGGCTACGACCATCGTTTCGGTCACAACCGCAGTGAAAATTTTGAAGATTATTGCCGTTATGGTGAGGAACTGAACATATATATAGTACGCGCGCGAGCTTACACAGACAAAGAGGGAAAAATCAGCTCTTCAGTCATCCGCCAACTATTAAAAGAAGGTGAAGTAAGTCAGGCTGCCAAATTCCTGGGGTATAACTACTATCTGGATGGAACAGTGGTAGATGGCTACAAAGTAGGCAGAAAAATAGGATTCCCTACAGCTAACCTGCAAGTGGATTGTAGCGACAAGTTAATTCCCTCGGAAGGAGTTTATGCAGTATATGTATATGTGGAAGGAAAAAAATGGGCAGGAATGTTGAACATAGGACACCGCCCTACTATCAATAACGGCAACAATTTAAGTATTGAAGTGAACATCCTCAATTTTTCGGAGAATATCTACCACAAAGAAATGCGCATTGAGTTCGTAAAGTATCTTCGCCCTGAAGAAAAATATGACACTATAGATGCACTCATTGCCCAAATGCATAAAGACCGGGAAAAAACGGCCAGAATTCTTCTCTAAATACAAGGGAGCATTGTACAGCCTTCCCCCTTTCAAACTACTCTTTCTACACATCTTCGTTTACAGTCAGTTTTGCCTGCTCGAAAACAGTTCATTCCATGTATTAGGGCAGACAAAATCGCCCCTGCCAGTGAACGCAAACGCTATCGGAAGAATTAATTCACCGATACCAGTCACTTCTTGCATAAAATCTGTTTCTTCATACACTTCCATCCTACAAAGCACGAAAAAAGATATATTTTTATCGTTTTTCGATATTTTTTTTTCGTTTTTCTTTTGTAGTATCAAAATAAGATATACATTTGCATATCGATAAACGATAAATGAATATCGAGAAACAAGAAAGAATAAACACAAACATTAAAACACGAAGTAAAAATGAAAAAGTCAGTATTAAAATCAGTTTTAGCAGCAATTGCAGTAGTAATGATGAGTTGTACAACAACAGCAAACGCACAAACAGGAAACACAAAGTACATCTACGGTCAGAATGACACAAACACAACCGTGTACACACTGAATGAAGACGGCAAAACATTGACACGCAAACTGAAGTATGAGTACAAACACGATGAAAATGGTCAGGTAATTGAGAAAAAAGCTTATCGCTGGGATGCTTACCGGGAACTGTGGAAGCCGGCCTATCTGCTTACCGTAACTCCCGGAGTCTATGAAATCAAACTCAACTACGCTGAATGGAACGCCAAAGAGAGCACTTTCAACCATAACAAACAAGAAAGTATTTACCGTGAAGGCAACAACGCAAACTTGTTGGCCGACACACAAAACAAAAAGTAATGGAAACTTTGAATGAAACACAAACCCAAAATAAGAATGCGACCAGCCTGTGGCAAACCATAGGAATGTACATAGGAATGATGGTCGGATTTTTATATCCGCAAATAGGATTAGGCTTGGGTATGCTTTTGGGAATAGCTTTGGGAAGACTGGTCCTGACCAAGATTCCTGTCAACACCCCACTGGCCCAAAGAGCACAACAAAAAAGCGCAATTATCCTTATTTTAGCATTTCTTATCCTATTCATGAACCATTGGTACGTTCCATGCAAACATGCCATTGCTCACTTGATGAACTAAAAACAAATCAACCAAATTTAAAAGACAACCAGATGAAAACAACCATGATTTTGATCGCACCAAGGAGAAACCCAAGGATGCTTACTTAAAGAAACAGATACCCTCAGGACGGATGCGGAAGTCCGTCCTACCCCTTAATTCAAATCCATTTTAAACCAATAAACATTCTATTATGGGACGCGCAATTAAATTAGTACTTTATTACTTCGCTTATCAGTTAGCTTTCACCTTCCTGGTAGGACTTCCGGCGGGAATTATTAAAGTGATGAACGAAATTTCAGAAAATGATAATCTGGCTTATGCCGCAGGTAAGAATACAGCCTCTATGACAGGACTCGTTATGGTACTGGCAGGAATAGCCATGATCTGGCACCTGATCTACTTTAAATACGTTCAATTCAACAAGACAAGCTGGACTGAAGTACCTGCAAAAACCATTTTATTGAGTATTCCCTTCATTATAGCAGCCATGTTCATCTGCAATGTAGCCAGCGAATTCATAGAACTGCCCAACCTAGTGGAAGACACATTCATAGGAATGAGCCGCAATGTATTCGGCATCATCGCCATTGCCGTCATGGCACCTCTGGTAGAAGAGTTGCTGTTCCGTGGAGCCATTGAAGGGCATTTCCTGCAAACCGGAAAAAGACCCGGTATGGCAATCCTCCTGTCAGCACTCATTTTCGGTCTCATCCATGTCAATCCGGCGCAAGTACCTTTCGTCTTCTGTCTGGGATTGGTATTCGGATGGCTTTATTACCGCACAGGAAGCATTATACCGGGAATGATAGGGCATTTTCTAAATAACTCCCTGGCTACCATTGCCATGGCTACATCAACCCAAGAAGAGTTGAATGAAAAAACGGTTGATATGATTGGCGCCACACCTACTTACATCCTTTTGGCAGCCGCCATAATCATCCTAGTCGGCATGTATTTCTATCTGAACAAACATTTGCCACAGCCGGGAACACCCTCTGAAATTACTAACACACAAGCATAAATGTAACAATGAAAACAAAACTCAACCTCTTTTGCGTCTGCGTACTTATCGCCTTGCTCCTTTCCACCTCAACGACAGTGAGCATCATGTTCCATTCTTTCACAAGTGCCTTTAAAGCCGGATACGAAAGTGTAGAAAAAGGAAAGGATATCCACATTTCCGATTATAAGATGATTTGCACCCTTCCTACCGATCTACTTGAAAAGACAGGAAGTGTAACCAATGTCAGGACAGGAGAACAGGCATCTATCATACCGATTATAAGCATGGTAGAGGCGCCAACGAAAGAAAATGATACCTTCCATGCACTAAACAGGATTGCCTCATTCATTTCGGTAATAGCGGGAATTTTCTGCCTGTTGCAGTTCTTTTATTTGATCAGAAATATCAATCGCGGTGATATCTTCAGCTGGAAGAATGTGAAGTTTCTGCGCAAGTTAGGATGGGCATTGATACTTTTGTTTATCTGCACGCTGGCTAGCATCGTGATTGGAAATTATGAAGCTTCGCAAGTGTTGCAACTCAACGGATGCGAGTTCTCCTATACCTTTGCTTTTTCCGATGCGACTCTCATTCTGGGATTCATTTCATTGCTGGTAGCCGAAGTATTTGCCATCGGACTGAAGATGAAAGAAGAACAAGATTTAACCATTTAAAAAAACAGAGCAGACTATGAACAAGTTCAGAATATTAGGTGTCATAGCCATTATAGCCATCATTGCAAACTTCTTTGGAGGATTGGATGAAAATTGGAGAGATTTCAAGAAAGGATTTGAAGATGGACATAACAGTGCAATGGAAATATATGAGCCTGGACGCCACATTATACCCCATCATGCAACCTCAGTCAAACTGAATGTAGAGCCGTTACCTGAAACTACTGTCGATTCACTGAGCAACAACCGCGTGGACTGGACACTCCCCTACACAGTGACTGAAATAGAAACGTATGCCAAGCCATCGGCCTGGCACATCCTTGTCATGGGACTTGCCATACCCGGAATATTCCTTTTTCTCATCGGTTTCTGCTCATTGATCCGGTTGCTCATTTCCATCTCACGCCGCGAAGTATTTACATCTGCCAATGTACGGCGCCTCCGTTGGTTTGCATACACCAGTGCAAGCTTGGAAATCCTCATAGCTGTTGACGAATGGATTGTAGGAAACGCAGCAGTTGAGCAAATCAGTCTGCCGGGCTACAAAATCATCAGCTACGCCGGTTATTCTCCCGACTGGGTAGCTGTGATAATTCCCATTCTTTTTGCCGAGATATTTGCTATCGGGGCAAAAATGAAAGAAGAACAGGATTTAACCATTTAAGAAAAATGCCATGAAAGAAAAAAATACTTTCCCCTCAAAAAGAAAAAGCATCTTTTATTTGATACTTTGCCTGATAGCTACTCTGTTTGTAAGTTCATTCATCTATTTCCTTGTGTTACATCCATTGTTGGACAACAAAATAGTGAGGATATCGATCAACATTGGATGGACTTGCTTCTGTCTGTATGCCTTTAAGAAACTGACGCAACGCCACACCCTTTGGTGGCGCGCAGTAGATGAGAACCCGAATAAACCCAAAATGAATTGATCTATGCCAATTATAGTAAATTTAGACGTAATGATGGCGAAACGAAAAATTTCGCTGGGAGATTTAGCCGAGAAGATAGACCTGACTCCTGCTAACCTTTCCATATTGAAAACCGGGAAAGCGAAAGCCATCCGTTTCTCTACCCTTGAGGCTATTTGCAGGGAACTAGATTGCCAGCCCGGAGATATTTTAGAATATAGAGAAGAAGGTGAATAATATAAACAGCCACATATACAAACACTCTGATACCATAAAATTCTCATATCTTTAATCCGGATACTCTGACCGATAAAGCATTTCAATTGCCATACCGGCAGAGTATTTTCACCTTATACCTAAAATTTTCTTATCACTTCCCGACACGCTTTAGCCAATATTCCCTAAAAATACACTACTGATAAAAACAAATATTGCATAAGCACCATATAATCCCATGATTATCCGTATCTTTGCAGCGAATTAGATATTTGAAAATAAATGAAGACATTTGAAGAGTTAGGCGTTTCCCCGGAAATACTAAAAGCGATTAAAGAAATGGGATATGAGAATCCCATGCCGGTACAAGAAGAAGTAATACCGTATTTATTGGGAAACGGCAACGATGTAGTAGCCCTAGCACAAACAGGGACTGGAAAAACAGCCGCATTTGGTCTGCCGCTTATCCAAAAAGTTGACGTAAAACACCGTGCACCTCAAGCACTAATTTTATGCCCCACACGCGAATTGTGCTTGCAGATTGCAGGCGATCTGAACGATTACTCCAAGTACATTGACGGGCTGAAAATCCTTCCCGTATATGGTGGTTCATCCATCGAAAGCCAAATACGCATGTTGAAAACAGGCGTACATATTATTGTGGCTACTCCCGGACGACTGATTGATCTAATAGAAAGAAAGGTTGCCAAACTAGAAACAATTACAGATGTAGTAATGGACGAAGCCGATGAAATGCTGAATATGGGATTTACTGATAGCATAAATGCTATCCTTGAAAAAGTTCCTGAAGATCGGAATACCTTGATGTTCTCGGCTACCATGAGTCCGGAAATCTCACGCATCGCCAAAAAATATCTGCATGACGCAAAAGAAATCACTATCGGTACCAAAAATGAGGGCAGTAAAAACGTCAATCACATAGCCTATTTAGTACACGCTAAAGACAAATATGCCGCATTGAAACGTATCGCGGATTATTATCCACAGATTTATGGCATCATTTTCTGTCGTACCCGTAAAGAAACTCAGGAAATTGCAGATAAATTAATACAAGACGGTTATAACGCAGACTCTTTGCACGGTGAGCTCTCACAAGCCCAGCGCGACTTAGTGATGCAAAAATTCCGCCAACGCCATTTACAGCTTTTAGTTGCTACCGACGTAGCAGCCCGTGGCCTAGATGTAAATGACCTTACTCATGTCATTAATTATGGCTTGCCCGATGATATAGAAAGCTATACTCATCGTAGTGGTCGTACAGGACGTGCCGGAAAAACAGGTATTTCTATTGCCATCATCAACCTGCGCGAAAAAGGCAAGATGCGTGAGATAGAACGAATCATCAACAAAAAATTTATCATGGGTGAGATGCCCAGTGGTAAACAAATTTGCGAGCAGCAATTGATTAAATTGATAGATGACATAGAAAAGGTAAAAGTAAACGATGAAGAAATTGAATCCTTCCTACCCGGAATCTATCGTAAACTGGAATGGCTTTCAAAGGAAGATCTGATAAAGCGCGTGGTGTCAATGGAATTTAACCGCTTCTTGGAATACTATAGTAACGCTCCGGAAATAGAAATTCCCAGCACAAATGACCGTCGCAGCGAACGTGGCTCCAAAGAACGCAAGGATCATGGCAGTGCTCGTGAAAAGACAGAGCGTAAAGCAGAAAAAGGATACACCCGTCTATTCCTGAATGTAGGAAAGACAGACGGTTTCTATGCCAACCAAATCATAGAACTGATTAACCGCAACATGAAGAAGCAACGTACTACCATCGGACGAATAGACCTGATGCAGAATTTCTCTTTCTTCGAAGTAGCAGAAAATCAGGCACAGGACGTGATTAAAGCATTGAACAAGGTTAATCTGAATGGCGGCCGGAAAATTGTAGTAGAAGTTGCCGGTGACAATAATGGCAAAAACGACAATGGCGAACGCAGAAGCAGTGCAGCAAGGAATGCTTCATTCGGCAAAAAAAGTGACAGGTCCAATAAAAAAACGACCTCAAAAGAAGGAAGACCCAGCCGTGCGGAACGTGGCTACATTGAAGAACGCGGTCCCAAAACGAAAGACGACTGGAAACAATTCTTTAACAGCGATAACAATAAGAAAAAGAAATCCAAGAAATGAGGAAGCCAACTTCATGAAAGAGAATTGAGCATAGTAGAAATATGCAAATAACATCCACTTCTCTCGAATAATAGCGGAGCAGGCAGAATTGAAACAACCTGTCATTTCAAGGACATTCCGCAAATAATACGATAAATCCAACTGACTCATAATGAATCAGTTGGATTTATCGTATTATTCAAAAAAAGATTTGCCGAATATCCTTGTTTACATCGAATTAATATTAACAGTTTTTTTGCCATCTTTCCGGATGAAAGATTATATGACAAACTATCGGAACTTTGACATACCCAAGCTTCCTGTCATTTCATATTTTTCTTTTAGTCTGTCAATTTCAGTTCATCGACCAAACGGGAAGCTTTCCCATATTTTTCAATCATGTAAAGAACATAGCGGATATCCACCCCGATACAACGCTGCAAATTAGGTTCAAAAACAATATCTCCACTCATTGCTTCCCAATTCCCGTCAAAAGCAAGACCTATTAATTCCCCTTTTCCATTAAACATTCCACTACCGGAATTCCCTCCCGTAATATCATTATCCGAAATAAAGCAAACATTCATATTACCATCTCCGGTAGCATAACGTCCGAAATCCTTCCTTCTCAAGCATTCGACTACAGAAGGAAGCACATCGAAATCACTATCTCCCTTATACTGCCTTATCTTGTCAAAAATACCTTTTGTCGTCGTAAAGTAAGAATATTCAATAGCATCTTTCGGTGAGTAACCACCCACCATGCCAAAACTCAGACGCATAGTAGAATTAGCATCCGGATAAAACACCCTATCTGCCTCCATCTCACGCATTGCTTCATTCAGCAAACGTTCATTTTTCTCAATATTCATACTAGCTTCTTCCACCGACTGATTGAATTCATAAAATTTCACCAACATATCAATAGCAAAAGAAGCCGCAGGGTCATCAAACAAGACATAAGTGGTATCTCCCTTCACCACCTGTTCAAACCCATGCGGTGTCTTTAAAGAGGAACGAGCATACAAATCATCTACATAAGCTTGGTAATCACCTTTAAAATCTTTCTCTATCAATGGATAAACATCAGGTAAAAACTCCTTGCCTACCTCAGCCGCATATTCTTTCAACATAGCCACAAAGACTTGTTTATCCACACTTATATCCATATTGGCATAAATCTCCAACAATTGCCGCATATTACGCTCCAAATCACTCTCCTCTGCCTCAAAATCAAAATTCAGTACAGCCAAGGCTGCCGTAATCAACTCCGGTCCATTAGCAAATGTTTCTCCAAAATATGCCATAGCCCGCGCCGCATTTCTACGATTACGATAATTCAGCTCCAGTTCAGTCAGAACCCTTGCATATTTGCTTCGCTTATCAGGTTCCCGACGGATCCATTCTTGCAACTGGCGCTCCAAAGCTTGTTTTTTCTCTATCACTTTCAACTCTTTTACCGCTTGATTCATGCCTATACTATTCTTCCAATAGTTAGAGCTTTGTGCATACTTGGAAGCATATTTAATGCGGATATCATCACTTTTTTCCATTGCATTTTTCCAGATAGCCTGCTTGATGGTACGGACATTAATCATAGCGGCATTATCCGTATTAATCCTTTCGTCTATCCCAAATGAAGACAAATACCTGCTGGTAGAACCGGGATATCCCATAGTCATGCAAAATGAACCTTGTTCATACCCGCCCAAAGAAACAGGAGCAAAATAATCCGGATGATAAGGCACATTCTCCGGAGAATAAGCTGCCGGTTGATTATTCTGATCAGCATAAATACGAAAAACAGAGAAATCCCCGGTATGGCGGGGCCATACCCAATTATCTGTATCCCCGCCAAACTTGCCTACAGAAGAGGGAGGAGCAAACACCAGACGAACATCATAATAATCTTTATACACAGACAGATAAAACTCATTACCACCATAAAAAGGAGTTATCTCAGCACGCAGCAACGTATCATTCGCCACAGCTTCCTGAGCAAGCAATGTGGAAATAGAATCCACAATCAGCGCACGGTCATTTTCCTTTGTCCCGACTGGAATAGCTTGCAACACACGCTCCGTCACATCCTCTGTGCGTATCAGGAAACTGACAAATAAATCCGGATTAGGAAGCTCCTTACTTAAGGAGTCGGCTACAAAACCATCTCGCAAATAATCATGCTCCATAGAACTATGCTGCTGAATGGCATCATACCCACAATGGTGGTTAGTAAAAACCAAGCCATCCGGAGATACAACAACCCCCGAGCAAAAACCTCCAAAACTAACAACAGCATTAGCCAATGCTTTTCCTCCGGGATTATACAATTGTTCAGATGAAAGTTCCAATCCCATTTCTTTCATCACTTGTTGAGTTTGTTTGCTAAGGCAACAAGGAAGCCACATTCCCTCATTACCCCATATACATAAAGGCAGGAAAGACAGCAGCAATAGTAGTTTTTTCATGGTTTTATTCTACAATTAATTTAAGTTTTTTCGCCCCGACACGTGCCTTCAACCATTCGGAAATCTTTTCCTGTTCTTTTCCTACAGGTTTTTTACTGAATTTCATCAAGACTATTGTCAATGTGTCCGTTTGGGTTGAGTCTACCTGCAATTCCACAGTCTTCGCCATGGCTATAGCTTCTGCTGCAGGATAAAGTACTTTAAGTTCGGGAATTATCTTTTTATCTACGGTATTGTATGCGGCATATACATTAAGTTCGTTTTCCAAAGACTTAATCTTTTCCTGCTGCTCCAGCAAACGTTTCTCACTATTCTTATAAAAGTCCTCCATCACTTGCGCCTTTATACTGCCAATATCCATCGCATCATTATTCATTCCTTGAAGAACAACCAGTTTGGTTCCTGCCAGATTAAAAAGTTTCAAGTTATCCCTTGCGGTTGCTATTTCTGTTTCCGAAACCTCATTGCCTATTAGCACAACACGTATTTCCTTCTTCTCGAAAGAAATCTTCCGGTCTATTACTTGGGTATTATTAAAATTCAGCTCCTCGTTGATAAAGTTGTTGGCAGAAGCTTCATAAATAGTACTTTTTACAATGCCATAAGTCAGATAAACAGCAGGACACATCGTAGCCAAAGTAATAAAAATAATATATTTCTTTACCAATTTCTCACGCTCCTTATCCACAAACTCCTTACGTTGGAAATGCATGACACGCACCCCGATAAAAGTAGCCAGACTGATAAATACTGAATTGATAAAATACAAATAGAACGCACCTAAAAAATAAAGTAAATTTCCGGTAGCAAGCCCGAATCCGGCAGTACACAAAGGCGGCATCAAAGCCGTAGCAATAGCTACCCCCGGAATAACATTCCCCTTCTCCTTTGTAGACAAGGCGATAATACCGGCCAAGCCACCGCATAAAGCTATAAGCACATCATATATAGTAGGAGAAGTACGTGCCAGCAACTCCGATTGCACTTCATCCAACGGAGTCAGCGAAAAATAAATCGTGGATGTAATCACACTAAATACAGTCGCCACCAAATAACTTTTCAGAGAACGTTTCAACAGTTCAAAATCATTCTGTCCGATAGCCAGCCCCACTCCCATAATCGGCCCCATCAGCGGAGATATCAACATAGCACCGATAATCACTGCCGTAGAATTCACATTCAAGCCCAATGAAGCAATAAAAATTGCGAATATAAGAATCCACAAATTAGTTCCTTTGAACTCAACACCGTTACGAATACTTTCTACAATCAAGGCTTCATTATCCTTATCCTTGCGCAAATCAAGATATTCACCAAAGAACTGCTTTATATAAGGCACATTCTTCAAATCATTCTTCAGGTCACTCATAGCTATTTCTTTATGTATCGGTTTATAACAGGTATCTGCTGCAAGGGGAAGTCCGTTTTCACAATATATGCCACAAACAATAACAACAGTAATGTACGAACACCCAACAACAAGAATATATTTTGAATAGGAAGATAAACTGAAACAATGTAAAGTACCAGCGCTAACGCCACATAGTTACCTATCGCTTTCAAATCATAATTAATAGGATATTTTTTCTGCCCTACAAAATAAGAGAGAAGCATAGCTACTCCATATCCGGCAAAACCTGCCCACGCACACGCCATATAGCCAAATACCGGAATAAGGAAAATATTTATCAGGATAATGATACTGCATCCCACCAATGAAAAATAAGCTCCCCATTTTGTTTCATCAATCAGCTTATACCAAAAAGAAAGATTGAAATAAATACCCATAAACATTTCGGCAGCCATGACAATAGGTACAACTTTAAGCCCTACCCAATAATCACGTCCTAAAATATAACGCAATATATCAAGGTAAAACATAACAGCCAAAAAGGCCAGCAAAGTGAAGATAATGAAAAACTTCATCGCTTTGGCATACATTTCCCGACTATCCTTTTCTTTACTCTTACTAAAAACAAACGGCTCGTATGCAAACCGGAAAGCCTGTGTCAGCATGGCCATTATCATAGCTATTTTACTGGCAGCCCCATAAATACCCAACTGGATGGTCGCCTCCGCCTTATCAGGATAAACAAACGGAAAAATAATTTTATCGGCTACCTGATTTAAGATTCCGGCAATACCCAGAATCAATATCGGGAAAGAATAATGCAGCATACGCCGCAACAACTCCCTGTCCAGCACATACCTGAAGCCCACCAATTCTTTCCACATACACAGCATCACCAAAGAAGTACAAGCCAGATTTATAGCAAAAGCCACTCCGACATTCTCTCCTTTCATACCTACAAAATAAGCGATATTCAAGGCAATGCTGGCAAAAATGAACAACAATTTCAATGCAGCGAACTTAACAGGGCGTTTCTTATATCGCAAATAAGCAAAAGGAATAGCTTGGAAAGCGTCCATTGCGACTACAATCAGCATCATCCCCATATACCACGGATGCTCTCCATATCCCAAGAAACCTGCTATGGGATGCAGAAAAGAAAGACAAACGATTAAAAACAAGAGCGCAGTCGCCCCTACCGAAAGCAAAGTAGTGGAATAGACGCGCATCGGATCATCCACCCCCTTATTGGCAAACCGGAAAAATCCGGTTTCCATACCATATGTTAAAAGCACCATCAGCAAGGCAGTTATAGCATACATATTGGTAATGATACCATAGCCCCCCGATTCCACAGGCAAAGCGTTGGTATATATCGGTACTAACAAATAATTCAGGAACCGCCCGATGATACTACTCATCCCATATATGGCTGTTTCCTTGGCTAATGCTTTTAATCCTGCCATCTTTTAATCATCAAATAATGTCTTCTGACTATTATAAATGCTCCGTCCCAGGTGCATATAGGCCAGTTCCGTGACCTCACGTCCACGCGGAGTACGTTTTAAGAAACCTTCTTTAATCAAAAAAGGTTCATAAACCTCCTCTATTGTTCCGGCGTCTTCACCCAAAGCGGTTGCAATAGTAGTCAGCCCCACAGGGCCTCCCTTAAACTTATCTATAATAGTACATAAAATCTTGTTATCTATCTCATCCAGTCCATACCTGTCAATGTTCAAGGCTTCTAAAGCAAACCGGGCAATTTCCACATCAATCCTTCCGGAACCTTTCACCTGGGCAAAATCACGGACGCGCCTCAACAGCGCATTTGCAATACGGGGCGTTCCACGGCTGCGCGAAGCAATCTCACCCGCCGCTTTCACGTCACAAGGCACATTCAATATAGTAGCAGAACGACGGATAATGCTTGTTAATACATCATCGTCATAATACTCCAAATGAAGATTAATTCCAAAACGGGCACGCAAAGGCGCAGTCAGCAACCCACTCCGGGTAGTGGCTCCAACCAAAGTAAACGGGCTCAACTCCAACTGGATACTACGCGCCGAAGGTCCCTTGTCTATCATTATATCGATACGATAATCCTCCATGGCAGAATACAGATATTCTTCTACCACAGGGCTCAACCGATGTATTTCATCAATAAAAAGCACATCATTGGGTTCCAGGCTGGTCAGTACTCCCGCCAAATCACCCGGTTTATCCAGCACCGGTCCTGAGGTCACTTTAAAACCTACTCCCAGTTCATTGGCAATGATATTACTTAAGGTCGTCTTGCCCAAGCCGGGAGGTCCGTGCAAAAGAACATGGTCTAACGCCTCGGCCCGCAGACGCGCCGCCTTGACAAAGATGCGCAGATTATCCACTACCTTATCCTGCCCGCTGAAATCTTCAAAATTCAGCGGACGTAAGGCATTCTCAAAATCGCGTTCCTTAGTTGTGAGCTGTTGCTCGCGTATATCAAAATTTTCTTCCATTTTTTTGTTTATGACACAAAGGTACAAAAGATATTATTATTATAGAAAGAAAGATGGAGGAATTCATTTTCAGTTCCTCTCTGGTCCTTCTTTTCAACATTATTATTGTATTAATTATTATTCATTATGGGAATTACATTAGGAAAGAAACAATTGAACAAAGGAAGAGTTTCGCTTTATTTGAATTACAGTTATAACGGGAAGCGCCGCAAAGAGTATTTGGGCATCATCCTGGACGCTCCTACCAGTGCAGAGCGAAGAGCGGAAAACAGAAACAAGGTACTAATTGCCAGGCAGATAAGAGCAAAGAAGGAACTAGAATTCTTATCTGTTGAATATCATCTGAACGATATAGAAAATACATTCGATGATATACTTCCAACAGATAAAAGCAATGTTCCCGATTTCTATATTCTGATAGGACAATACCTGGATACCTATCACAAAAAGGACAAGAAAATGGTCAGGGCATGTATCACCCACCTGCGACTGTTTACAAGAAAGAAAAGCTTACCTGTAACCCTTCTCACAAAAGATTTTTGTATAAATTTTCTTGAGTATCTCAGGGATCATCTCCGAGGTAACACTCCCATCGGATATTTCAAGAAATTCAGAATGTGCATCAATAAATGTATAGAAAAAAAGTTAATGACCTCTAACCCTACAGATGGTATCCGCCTGATGCAGTTTGATGAGGTAACCAAAGCAATCCTCAGCTTAAAAGAGATTCAGAAACTTGCTATCACTCCATGCCCCAACAACGAAGTAAAAAGGGCATTCTTGTTCTCTTGCTATTGTGGGCTGCGCTGGTGTGATGTGCACCAACTGCAATATAAAGACATAGATTTCTCATCAAACCGCCTTACTATTCTACAACAGAAAGTACAGTCACACTCCAAAAACGCAATCTTGCATCTAAACTTAAACCACACTGCCATCAAGCTCCTGCAAAGACATAAAGGCATTAACGAGGAGTTGGTATTCGGGCTCCCCTCCTATTCTTACACACTAAGAATTTTAAACAAATGGGTCAAAAGGGCTAATATACACAAGCACATCACCTTCCACTGTGCCCGGCACTCATTTATCACCAACATTATGGCAAATGGAGCTAATATCAAGACCGCCGCCAGCCTTGCAGGACATTCTACTACCCGGCACACTGAAAAATATGTTCATATCATAGATGAACTCAAACAAAAAGCAGTAGATAGTTTACCGGATATTATTGTCAATTATAAATAAAAAAGGACCTGAAACGGCCCTTACATCATTAAAGTTGTCACACATATAACTGGTGTTCAAACAATTAGTATTACTGTATAGTATCCGGCACGAATACGACCTACCTGAGTAATGCGGTGAACAACTACTTCGGATGCAAT
>ERZ1027063.188-NODE-188-length-33600-cov-10.650380_pt1 | contig 33600 bp, 28 predicted proteins | sample MGYA00519423_ERZ1027063 | MGnify/ENA primary metagenome ERZ1027063 (study PRJEB26926, sample SAMN06164493) | human gut metagenome | biome: ENVO:00009003; feature: ENVO:2100002; material: ENVO:00002003 | host: Homo sapiens | place: USA | collected 2012 ...
GATCCTGCGCCGGGCAAAGAGAAGCGGCGGCCTTGATTTCTCAAAGCCGCCGCTGGTTTTATGGGCGTGTCAAAAGGGCTGCTGTACGACGGCTTTTTTCTTTTTGCCGTCGCGCGGCAGATATAATAATTATTTGGAAATTGACCGCTTAAAGAGTATCCATGTACTGATGAAATAACAGATTAGTAATAGCACTAATATTCCTACAATCATCCCTATCTGCAACATTAAAGCTCTCGATCCGATATATGCTGAAATCTCTGCTGAAACAGTTTGAATAAAGTAAGCAATCACAATCATGGAAACGATGATTGCTACGAGTATGGGAAGTCCAAACCATACACCTAATTGTTTTAGCACAAGTTTCCCGATCTGCTGTTCTTCAACTCCCAGCTTTCGCAGTACCGAGAAGCGATATTTATACTTACCAGCATCTAAGAGTTGCTGCAAGGACAATATCGTAAGGCAAATTACCATCAGCACAACAGCTCCGTAAAGCATGGAAGCCTGCATAACAAAATTATTTGCTTTTGTACTATTGATCTGCAAGGTGCTTAAACGGATCGTATATCTGACGCCAGTATCCGTAATCTCTGGATACTCGTCGGAGAAAACCTGTTCCAATTCACGGGCATTTTCATAGGAAATGTTTTCAGACGTAGTGATATAGCGGTTTCGCATAACCGGGAGCAGCTTTTCGCAAACACTGTCCGGGAATATATAGAGTACGTCTGTGTAGGAATTGTACGCCGTTTCTCCGATTGCTTCCTCATAATAGGACTGCTCGGAAAGGGTTAATTCTCCCGCATCTGTTATGACGCTGGTATGCTCTGCCAAGAAGCTGTTCCGTTCTTCCTCGGTGGCGATAGTCTGCCATTGTGTTGTGAACTCGTTTTCCGATAAAGAAACCGGCCCATATCCCAACATTGCCCGGATTGTGTTGTAGTCACTCAATGAAATTGCTGCAATAGGAAAATCATATTTCATCCGATTGTGAAAATCATCTTTCTTTGGAAGATATAGACTGAACGTACAGTCATAGTCTGTTTGAATGCCATGCTCTGCAAGATAGTCTGTTACAACCTCATAATCATCTCCGGGAAGATATTCTTCGTCATATACATCATTGTATCTGGAAGAAATCTGCACATCATACATTGACCGTATATCCAGATAACCAGAGGCCCAACCAGTCAAAATCGGGGCAGCGATAAACAGGCAAATAGCAAGTACAAGCGTTACGCTGATTAGCGTCATGGCCTTGCTGGTGGTATTTAGCTTTGATATAACTTGCCCGAAAAAGAACAGGTTTTCGCCTTTGTATCTATGCTCTGGTGATTTTTCTTTCCATACAACAATGAAATTGCTGGCAAGGTAAATCAGGGCGCAGATGAAAAAAATCAAGTCAACCAGAACAAACAATAAGTATTGATTGACGGTGCCTGCCCCCAACGGAAGATAATACTGATTGATTAAGGCTGGTACACTGGCTGCTATGCAGGCATTCAGAGCAGAGCAGATGAACAGCCCGAAAATAAATTTTGGAAAACCGTATTTTTCCTTTCTGATTAGCCACAATACAGGCCAAAGCAAGGCCGCTACGGGCAGGACGATATTACCCCAAAACATGACTTGAACCGGCAGGGCAAAACGGCTGTCATAATAAAACCAGACCTTTTGAACACCGGTTACAGCCATCCAGATTGTGAACAGTTCAAACAGTACAGCAACAATGACAATCCAACGGCCCTTTTTCAGTTCCGGGTCATTTTCTCGATCTGCCGCAAGCATATCTACAATTTTTGTTTTCCGAATGGTGCGGGTGTTAAACAGCCCTACCACAAGATAACTCAATACAAAGAAGCACACCGTCAGCACGACGGTATCCGGGAACAGCGTCCATGACAGTTCATATTTTTTTCCATAGGAAGTCAGCAGCATTGCCGTAATAAATTGGGAACACAACACACCGAGAAGAATGCCAATAGCAATCGAAATCATTCCCATTACAAAGGTTTCTGCAAAGAACAGTCTGCCAATGGTTTTCTGTTCCATACCCATAATGGATTGTACGGCAAATTCTTTTTGTTTACGCCGCAGCATATAGTTATTGACAAACCGTATCAGGAAAAGCAGAAAGAGGGTAATCGCACAAATAGCCACTTTCATACCGTCGCCTAATACCGTAAAATTGTATTCGCTTCCAATATCCGGCTGATAGTAGTTGCTGGAAATGGACAGGAACGAATAAAAGAGCATGACGCAGATCGTCATGGTTACAATATAAACCAGATAGTCTTTGACAGACCGCTTTGCGTTTCTCAAAACAAGTTTAGCATACATGGCTCTGTCCTCCCCCAATTATGGTTAGGACATTCAGAATCTTATCAAAAAAAGCACTTCGGCTGTCACTGCCCTTATGCAATTCTGTGAAAATCTTGCCGTCCTGTAAAAAGAGAATACGACTTGCGTAACTGGCTGTAAAAGCGTCATGTGTTACCATGAGGATAGTTGCTCCCATCTGCTCGTTGATACTCTGGATTGTAGACAAAAGCATCTGCGCCGAATGACTATCCAATGCGCCGGTGGGTTCATCGGCTAAAATCAGTTTAGGATTGTTAATAATGGCTCTGGCACAGGCACAGCGTTGCTTCTGACCGCCGGACACTTGATAGGGATACTTGTCTAAAATATCACGGATGTTCAGTTTCCCGGCGATCTCACTCACGCAAGGCTCCACTTCTTTCGCCGGGGTCTTGTTGATTGCAAGCGCCAGCGCAATGTTTTCAGAGATTGTCAGAGTGTCCAGCAGATTGAAGTCCTGAAACACAAAACCTAAATTCTCCCGCCGGAACCGGGCAAGAGATTTCGGCTTGATCTCTGTAATGTCTGTCCCCTCCAAATAAATGTGACCCGCGCTTACTGTATCAATGGTGGAGATACAGTTAAGAAGAGTTGTTTTCCCGGAGCCGGACGCTCCCATAATCCCCAGAAATTCGCCTGCTTCTACGGAAAAGCTAATATCTTGAATGGCCTTTGTGATGTTTCCCTCATTGCCATAATATTTCTGGATATGATCTAATTTCAAAATAGGTTCCATGTGTCCTCCTGCCTTTCTAAATTTCTCATACCCTTATTGTAATCTGTATTTCCACCCCTTTGTATCAAGTTTTCTTACGCAGTTCTTACAAAAATGTAAGAAGTGCAGAGCATATCAGCCCTGCACCCCGGTAACAAAATCATTGATATGGAAAGAAAGAGAAATAATAGTTCCTTTTCCTTCGGAACGGGCAGCAATCCCTATTCCCAGCTTATCACAAAGGCGCTTGCAGAGGTATAGGCCAATGCCGGTAGAACTGTGAATCGTCCGTCCGTTCTGCCCAGTAAAACCTTTCTCAAAAATACGGGGCAAATCACTTTGGGGTATGCCTATACCGTTATCCTCAACAGAAAGAACAACCCTTTCATTTTCTTTTACTGCAAAAAGATGCAGAATTGGATGGCCTGTACGATATTTTATCACGTTGCTGATGATCTGATCCAAAATAAACCGTACCCATTTATCATCGGAATAGATACTGTACTCCATATCGTCTACGGTAATTGCCACATTGTTTTGCCGCAGAAGATATTTGCTATCTGCGATTGCTCCGTGTACCACATCACTAAGCCTGATTTCACGGACGGAATAATCCTTTTCCGTATGCTCACTGCGGGCGTAATACAAAGCCTGTTCCGTGAAACGATTGATATTTTCCAACTCGGCCATTAGCTCTCTCGTAAATGAACAGCGGTTATTCTCGCAGATCAGTTTCATGGCTGTGATAGGCGTTTTTACTTCATGTATCCATTGTTCGATGTATTCTTTGTATTCTTTCCGTTCTCTTTGAACCTCGCCTATTTGTTCCAGCATGGATTTTTCAGCCATTTTCATGATCTGATAAAATACCTGCTCATCAGCTCTTTCCGGCTCCTGCATGATTTCCGGCAGCAGATACCGTTCTTCTAATTGTTCTGCCATATTCAACAATCTATCCAGAGCTTTTTTCCGGGTGAAAAAGAAAAACAACAGGCAGGAAGCAAGGACAAGTAGCCAGACCACAAGAATGAATAGGACGGTTTGAATATTATTTCCGCTTGCAATCAGAAACAGAGCAAGGGCAAGCATACCCAGCAGATTGATTAAAATGACGGCCAGTTGGTTTTTCAAATATTGTTTGCCACTCATAACGTGTACCCCTGTCTGTGCTTGGTTTTAATAAATTCGGTCAAACCTATGGATGCCAATTTTTCGCGGATACGGGTCATATTAACACTTAGGGCATTATCATCAATGTAAAGCTGATTGTCCCAAAGAAAATCCACAATATCGCTACGGGGACATATCTTTCCTGCGTTCTTAAAAAGATAGTAGAGTATTTTTAATTCATTTTTCGTTAAATCGGCTTTCTTTCCGTTGTATTCTAAGATGCTGCTTTCTAAATGTAGGGCTGCACCATTCCATGTAAGTATCTCGGACTGCCCGGAAGCATACGCCCGCCGCAGCAAGGAAGCAATTTTGGCAAGCAATATAGCTGTATTATACGGCTTTGTAATAAATGCGTCCCCACCCAGCATGATGCTGTTCAATTCATCCATGTCTGTGTTACTGCTCGTCACAAATACAATGGGAATATCGGAAAAGCTGCGAATCTGCGAACATATTTCAAAACCACTGTTTCCCGGCAATTTTATATCTAACAGAACCAAATGAGGGGCAAACGCTTTTACCTGCTCGATCACGTTTGAAAAATCGGTAGCTGTGTCAACCTCATATCCATTACCGGACAAAAGGTTTTTCAACTGTTTTTGTATTGTTAAATCATCTTCCACAACTAATATTTTCATTCTTCCGTTCCTTTCGGGCCTCTGTATCGTCTGTCCTTTGGCTTCTCTGCCTCCTTGGGGATCAGCCAGACACCGGCCATTTTGACAGCACCGGGGATGCGTCCATCGGTGCAGTAATAATTTATCTGTCGGGACGAAACGCCCCATTTTTCGCTTGCCTCTTTGAGCGTCATGTAATCCATGTTCACACCTCCGACAATCTATTTCATTATATTTCATTTGCTCGAAGAATACAAGGAACAGAATATGAATTATAGAGTGTAGCAGCTTCACAAACGATATGCAAAATACGAGAGCTGAAAAGCCCCTCTTATCTACGCATTTAGGGGTCAAAAAGCCCACGGAAATCAAGACTTTTCGGTGCTGGTCGGTGTGGTGGCAGAATGATTTATCACATACCCGTCGAAACGGGCTTTGAAATGCGTAGGAAAATCTTTCCGCCGCTGGTTTTCCTGCCGCTTCTGTGGTATGCTGGAATAAGACAAAAAACGACAGGAGTTGACACGATGGCCGAACAGGAAATGTTGCTGGACACTGATACCATCAAGGCCGCCGTCGCCGGTGAGAAGTGGGCCAAAGATAAAGTGATCGAACACTACACCCCCATGATTGATGAGCTGGCCGTTGACGCAGATATGAAGCAGCACCTTATTTTGAAGCTGCTGGAAGAACTGCCACACTTCCCGATGGGGCAGGCATAAGAAAAAAGAGCGCCGGACGCAGAGGCACACAGCCCCCGCGCCCGGCACTTTGCATTGTAAGAAAAGAATAGCGCAGTACGGTCAATCATGACCGCCTGCGCTATTCCTGTTGTTTCAGCTTCATATCCCTGCGGATCGTGTCTTTGGCTGCTTTGAGCAGATCGGTGAGGATGCGTACCTCGTAGTCGTCGCAATCCTCCAAAAGCATTTGAACCTCATGGGAGAAAACTTCCTTGGAGTGGATCACGCTGTCGCACAGAAATTCATCCACCGAAACAGACAGGACGTTTGCCAGCGCAACCGCCATCGGCAAGCTCAACTTGGAATGGCCGTTTTCAATGTTGCTCATGTGGGTAATGGACAGCCCGGCCTTTTCTGCCAATGCTTCCTGCGTCAGATCGGCCCGTATTCTTGCAATCTTCACGCGCTTTCCAATCTCTTTGTAATCTAATTCCATCTATTTGTCCTCGCAGTACGTCGCCTAATATTATTCCCCCTTTATTGTAAAGTACCCGGCACAGATATATAATAAACTATATAAATTCAAAATTTATATGTTTTAAGTTTTGCGAATTTTCTGTGGTGAGTTGGCTTATTAAATAAACATTTTAAGGTGGGGAAATAGATATGGTGGTTTGTACTTTTGCGGGACACAGAGAAGTCTTTGGCCTCGGTCAATCGCGGGTAGTGGAGATATTGGAAAGGCTGCTGGAAGCGGAACAGGAAATGACTTGCTATGTGGGCGGCAAGGGAGAGTTTGACGCTCTTTGCGCCAGCGCGGTTCGCACTCTAAAGCACCGGCACCCGGACAAGGCAATCTCGCTTGTATTGGTTCTGCCCTACATGGAGCAGCGGCTAAACACGGATAAGGAATACTATGAAAGCCGCTTTGACGAAATCCTGATCCCCATTGAGCTTGCGGGCATCCACTACAAACAGGCGATCACCGCCTGCAATCGCTGGATGGTAGACCGGGCGGATTGCCTGATTGCTATGGTATGGCGGGATCACGGCGGGGCCTATCAAACACTGAAATATGCGGAACGCTGCTGCAAACGGATTTTCCGGGTCGGACACGAAAAATAAGCGCCGGACGCAGAGGCCATACAGCCCCCGCGCCCGGCGCTTTGTTATGCTTGGATCACTCGTCCGTGAAATGGAACTGCCGCGCCTCAAAGTCGGCGTCGTTCATGGCGTCCAGCTTGTCGGCGGTCTGGCAGGCCAGCGCCGCCATGTCCTCGTCCATGTCCGGCAGGGCGGCCCGGATGTTGGCCGCCGTCCTGCGCTGGTCGGTCTTGTGATACATACAGATCAGGTTTTCTTCTTCCACGGTAAACTGTACCATTGTCATACCTCCAATTCATTTTTCTTGGTTCTGGCCGGGGCCTTTTTCGGGGCTTGGGCCTGTTTGGTTTCGGATAGCTGCCTGCGGATGGAAGCGCGGGGCCTCCGCACTTTCTTGTCCCGGTTCTCGTCCTTGCCGATCACCGCATACAGGCCGTGCCGGTCTTTCATGCCGGTAAAGGCCAGAGATTTATAGGGCAACATGGAAAACAGCCGGTCGGTGTCCTTGCTGGATGCCATCTGCACGAAATACGGGGACAGCTCCACCATGAAATGCGTCTTGTTGGGGCTGTTGGGGGCGGACAGATCTTTCAGCCCGGCCACGATCCGCTGCGCCTCGGCCAAAATCATGCCGTCATGCAGCGCCGTGACGTGGGCCTTGAAGTCGCCGGGCGCAAGCTGCGCCCGGCCTTTCTGTTCCTGCCGCAACAGCTCCCGCAGGTGTTCCGGCTCATTGGGCTTGGCCTCATACCGCAGGAACGCCCCCAACTTGGGATCGGGCCGCCCGTCGAAGTACAGACCGGCGGGCTGCTCCCGGTCGCCCTTTTCATAGTGCAGGATGATGTTGTCGGCCTGTACCGCCTCGGCTGCGACGTGCCGGAAGTGCTGGGGATAGTCCAGCTCATAGAGATTGCCGCGAATGACGCCCCGCACCTTGCCGGTCAGCTCCACGGCGTAGGCCAGCACCCGGTCACGGGTCTGCTCCCCGTAAAACTTCCATGTGTTGTGCTGCCGGGTGCCTTGCAGGTACACATCACTTTCCCGGAAACAGTGCGTCCCGGACGGGCGGGACATCCACAAAAGCGTCCTGTCCTCGGCCTTGTCGCTGGCAGCGGCCCGCCCGATGATCTCTTTGTCGATCTCAAAATCGCTGCGATAAAAGGCGGTGTTCTGCCGCATGAGCTGTTCCAGCGCGGCCAGAACATCCACATTCTCAAACCTGTTCATGGTGTCACACCTCCAATTCCTGTGCTTTTTCCCGCTGCGGCGGTTTCTTCTGCTGTTCCTCCTTGGCGGCTTTGAGCTGCGCCCGGATGGACGGTTTTTTCTGTTTCTGCGCCGGGCGCTGGGGCTGCTTGGGCTTTTGGGCCTCCGCCTTGGCTGCCTCGGCCACGTCGAACAAGGAAATCTGTTCCCCGGCTTTGGCCTTGGCTTCCAGTTCACTCATGGTCGGGGCATTGTTCAGAACACCGTCGATCATGTTGTAGTTCTGCTCGGTCGTCATTTCAGCGGCCTTGATGGGGCTTTCCTGCTGGGCGGGGATGGCAAAGGCGTCCGTGCCGTTGCCCATGATAAGATACTTGCCGTCCTCGGATTGATGGTGGAAACCATAGCCTGCGGCCTCCAACTGCTCCCGGCTCATGTCGGTTACAAGGAAGCTGTCCCTTGGGGTCTGGATGCTCTCGCCGGTCAGCAGTTCCCGTGGCGTAAGCTGTTTTTCCCGCTGCAAGAAGAACTCCGGCACCGGCGTAAAGCCGAAGCTGTCACAGTAATGGGCTTCCTCCTTTCCGCTGCGGGTCAGCACCACAACGTCGGAAACGGAAAGACTGTGGCCGGTGAAGTCGGCGGGACGGTCAAGGTTGAATGTACGGTAGATGTCCTCCAGCGTGGTTTTGCCGTCCAGCGGTGCCGTGTAAACCAGATCGTAATTCTGCCGATCAACGGCCAGCCCCGCTTCCTGCAAACGCTCGTAAGCCTCAAAGCGATAGTCCCGCGTTTCCGGCCCGCCTTTGAGCTGGTAGATGGTAAAGGTGTCGCCCTGTTCCGGGGGATCGACGGTGAAATACGGGTTTTCCCATTGAGTGAAAGGCATATCCGGCATAGCCTTATAGCTGCCATTCTCCATTACATAGGGCCGCACCCGGTCAAAGCCGATTTCCTGTGCCACACGGGAGAGGCTTTCCAGTACCACGGGATCACTCCGCAACCGTTCCATGCGAGTGAAGTCCTCCACAAGATAATTCTGGCCCGCCCGTACATGAAGAATATCGGCGGCGCTCATGCCGTCCTTGCTTTCCATGCCCAGCGTCAGATGGGCATAGGGTCGGCCATCGGTGTTCAAATCCTTGGCCTCGCTGTTATAGGGCTGGCTCCGCAGCTCGTCGAACCGGGCCTTGGCTTCCTCAAAGGTAGCGAAATGCTCTATCGGGGTCTGCTGCTCGGCATTGGTGGCCCATGTTTTCAGATCGGGAATGATGTAAAAGCCCCATTCCCGGCTTGCCTCCGGCGCGGCGGCGCTGCGCTCGGCCAGTGTCTTTTCGGCACGTTCCCGCACATCGTCCCGCAGCGGCACCGTATAGAGGGTGGAATCAGAAGAAAAGCCCACGTTATTGAAAACGTAGTCCACATCGGCCTCTTTCAAGGCTCCTGCTGGGTAGTAGTCAGCCCGTGTTGGGGTGTCGCTCACCTTGCCGCTGGCAATATCATGGTTCAATCCTGTTTCCAGATGGGTACAGATTTTGCCGTCCACGGCCAGCGTCACATAGTACCAGCCAATATAACCGCCGGTCTTTTCGTCGGCTCCCTCGTTGAACTCCACATTGAGCAGCGTGTAGGGCTTCAAGCCCTTTTGGGCCGCGATCTCGTTGTCCTTGGCTTCCCGCTGCAACAGCGCAGGCAGGGCCGCTTCCTTGGTGGCCTTGACGATCTCCGGGTTGTACTGCACCAAAGTACGGTTGACACATTCCGTCTGCACCTTAACCGTTTTGGCTTTCGGCGTCAGGTGGTTGCCGATAAACAGGGACGCGCCGTTGTCAAAACGGATCGTCATATCGCTGGTGCCGCGCCATTTGCCGGTACAGGGGGACGTGTGGATTTCGCCGGTCTTACAGCCAAACGCCTGCGCGATCACATCAATCTTGGCCTGCAAGGGCAGGTCTTTGTATCGGTCAGCGATTTCCAGCGCCTTTTCCTGCAACTCTGTCAGGGTTTCGGCGGGAGCCGCCTGCGGCTCGGCGTCGGAAGTAACTTCCTGCGCCGGGGCGATTTCCGGCTCCTGCACGGGTTCTTGTTCCGGCTCCGGCTCTGGTGCCGGTTCCTGTTCCGGGGTGGGTTTCTGTTCCGGCTGCTCCTGTTCCTTGGCATACAGCTCCTTGACGGCCTCCTGCGTCAGCTCCCCGGTATTAAGCTGATCCATCAGCTCCCGGCACCGTTCCGGCGTCCCGATGTAGAGAACATCCCCAATCTTGGCCCTGCCGTTGTCCTGCGGGATATAGGCTTGCAGCATATACAGGTTTTCCCGGCTGTCGCTGCGGGGGTTGGCGTGTACCCGGTAGAAGTAGTCCGGCTCGGCCTGTTCTTGTGCCATCTGCGCCCTCTGCTCCCGGCTGCTGTTGCGTTGCAGCTCCGTGGGCTTGATGCCGGAAAGGGGCTGAATACAAGCAATCCTGTCCGACGCACGGTAGGCATTGTCGTTCAAAAGCCGCTGCCATGCGCCCACACTCGGCGCCCAGCGGAAACCGTGTTCTTTCAACTGCTGGCGGGCGTCCGCTTCCAGCTTGCCGTCAAAGAACACCTGCAAGCGGCCCTGATCCCGGTTGGCCTCCACATGGCCGCCGTCAAACTCCCAGCCCACATAGGCCACTTCGTTTGCGCGGGTCAGGCTTTCGATCCGCTGCCGGACGCGGCGGATTTCCGCATTGTTGTTGGACAGCTCCCAGCTCTGAAACGGCTTCTTTTCATAGTGCCAGCCGGACGCCATATCCGCTTTCAGGTTTTCGATGTTTTCAGGAGAGAGGTGCGGGCAGCCGTCCAGTGTGCCGTGTTTGCGGTAATAGGCGTTGACCGCTTTCATGGTTTCCTGCGCCTTTTCCAGACCGGCCAGCTTCTTTTGCAGCTTGGGAATGGCCTGCGGGTCGTCCTGCCGGATGCCGCCCATGCCGGTGCTGCGGATTTTATCAAGCAGCCCTTGGATGTACTGCCATTCCTGCATATTACTGTCGCGGGCCGCGTTCTGTTTTTCTTTCTGGCGTACCGGGAAATTGGAACCACCGGCAATCAAAATGGACGGAACACGGGCGTCAATCTCATAGCCGTGGTTCATGTTGGCGGCCAGCTTCCGGGCATAGGTGTCAAGCAGGCTGTCGATCTTCTCATGGTACATGGGATCGACGCGCTTTTTCTGTTCCTGTGCCAGCGCAAAGGCTTCATCCACATAATGCCGGTACTCGGCTGTGGCGCTGCCGGGCTTGTAATCGGAAAAGCTGTTCATTTCCTTGGCACGGCGGGCCGCACCCTCATTGATGGAATAGTAGTAGTCGGACGCCGCAGGCTCTTTCACCGGCTGTTCCGGGGTTTCCTGCTGGGGCGGCTCTTGGGCCTCCTGCGGCTGGGCCGGAGCCTCATAGCCAGCCGCCGCATATTCCTCCACGGTCATACCGGCGTCGGCGGCCTCCTGTGCAATTTCGGCCTCCACCTGCGCCTTGTAGTCCTGCAAGCTCTGGTCGAAGTCGGTCAGTTTCGGCATTTCCGGCAAAGGCTCTCCGTGGTTGAGCAGCGGACGGCACTCCATAGCGTAGTCCACCAGCGCCCCATAGTAGGCGGTTTCCTCCGGCGTCAGGGTGTCGCTGGACGCCAAACGGGTCTGCGCCTCCTGTTCCAGCCGGGACAGGTTGCAATGCAGCTCCATGTAGGGGATGATCTCGGTGAGAAAGGCTTCCCGGCTGGCGTGATTCTCCGCCCATGCCTCCGGGCCGTCCTGCCGGGTCAGATGGTCTTTCCATTTTTCATCGTTCAGATAAAAGGTCTGATACTCCCGGATATGCTCAATCAGGGAACCGTCCCGGTCGCCAAAGTCCTGCCGCCCGGAATAGCTGTGCGGCTCTCCTTGGAATGTAAAATCAATGCGGAAGTCGGTCTTGTCATAGTAGCCGCCGCCTCGATGTTCTGCGTCCAGCCGGGCAAACAGGGCGTCGGCCTCATGCAGCGGCATTTGCTGGCCCATTTCCAAATCGGGGCTTTCGGTGAAAAGGATCGTCACAACCGGCTCTGCCGTGGGGTCAAGGGTGGGCTGCTGTGCGGCCTTGGCCTCCGCGATTTCTCGGTCAATCCGGCTTTTCACCAGCTCGTCCACATGGCCGTGCTGCATTTCATAGCCATGTTCGCACAGGCGGTTGATAAGCTCGATCACCTTGTCCGTGTTGCCCACAGCCTCGGCGTACTCCACGATCAACCGGCGTTCCTCGTTGCCCATGCGTTGTCCGTTGCGCTCGGCCCAGTCGATCAGAGCGTTGGCCCGTTCCGTGGGGGTGGCCTCCGGCATAATGGGTTTGTTGTTCAAAAGGCCGTCAATCCCATTCCACGGCTGCGGCTCCGGCTGGGCCTCGGCCCGTTGCAGCGTCCCGTCGCCGGAAAGGACAAAGCCCTGTGTCTGAATGGCGTCTAACGTGCCTTGCGTCACCTCGCCGGTTGATTTCACATCGGCGTCAATCAGGGTTTGCAGCATGGCCTTTACACTGTCGGTCATTTCCTGCTGCTGTTCCGGGGGCAGCTTGGAAAACACACTGTCGGGGGCAGGCTGCTCGGCGGCCTGTTCCACAGTTTGCTCCACGGCCTGCTGCGCCTGCCGCTGTTGCTGAAGCTCGGCAAGGTGGCCGTCGATGGTAGTAATCAGCTCATGGGCGGTGGCCCGGATGGTTTCAAGGGATGCCCGCAGCTCTTTCAGGTCTTTGCCGGAACTCCAACCAGCCACATACCCAAAGGAATAGTCGGATGTGTCCAGTCCGTAGTGCTGGCAGACGGCATAAGCCACGCTCTCGGCCTGCACCTCGCGGGTGCGGCTGTCGGGCCGGTTGGCCTGCTCGGTCAGAGGGGCCTCCGGGTCAATGGCGTGGAGCTTGGCATGGGCAATCTCATGGATGGCCGTTTTCAGGGTTTGCAGCTCACTCATGTTCTCCTGAATGGCGATCCGCTTTTCCGTCAGGTGATAGTAGCCATGAGAACCACCGGGGATGTCCTCAAAGGCCATCGGGACGGGGGAAGTCTGTTCCAGCGCCTTGAAGGAGTCCTCGTATTGCTCCACATTTCCGGCCAGCTCGTCCACACCGATAGAGGGCAAGGGTTCGCCCTCGGTCTGGCTCACGTCAAAGACAGACACAATCTTGAACGCCGGAATCTGTTTTTCCTGTACCTCGGTCAACGGCTTACCGTCTTTTTCCATCATCGGCTGGCCCTGTTCGTCCCGCTTCGGCACTTCCTTTTTCACCTTGTAGGGGGCGGGGGCCAGAATCTTGATGCCTTTCTCGCCCCGCTTCACATTGCGGTGAAAATCGTCCCGCCACTTGTTGTAGCCCGCTACAAGCTGGCCTCCCTGCATGGCGATCAGCAGCGTATTGTTGAAGCTGTAACTGTGGAACTTCGCCATAGAGGTGAGATAGGCTTTGTAGCGTTCACTCTCGAAAAGCTCCTGTATGCCGGTTTCCAGCCGGTCGGTGATCTCTTTCATGCGGTCGGCGCTGTTCTGGCTGTTGAGAATGATAGGGACGACGGGCGGCGGGGCCGCAGCTTCGGCGGTGGGCGCTGCCTCCGGCTGCACCGTCCGGGCCGGGGCCTCGTCCCGCAGAATTTCCGGCGCGGGATAGGCCATCACCCGGTATTCCTCCGGCACCGGCTGGCCCTCATGGACGCGCTGCCACTCGTCGCCGCTTTTCACCAGATAGCCATAATCGGTGAAAACGCCATGCTCTGTTTGGGCAATGTGCAGGCCGAAACGGGGCAGGAAAATTCCCGCTTTCCATTCCTCCGGCATATCCACCATGCCGGAACGGTTCAGGTAGTAGTCACCCAACTGGCCCGTGCCGGTGACATCCGGCAGATGCACATAGTAGTCCACGTTGTCGGGGTAGTCGATGATCTGGCCGATACTGCGGAAGTCGCTCTGCGGGCTTGTCAGGGCGGCGTTCAGCTCCGCAAGCTCGGCGGCGTCCAGCTTTTCCAGCCTTGCGGCAAGGAAGTTCAGCTCGTCCACATCGGCGGACAGCACCAGATCGCGGGGCAGCTTAATGGGACGCTCCTGCGGGCTTCGGTAGCCGTACAAGAAAAAGTCCTGCGGATTGTCGGCACTGATCCCGATTTCCCGCAGGGCTGCTTGCAGCTTTTCGGTTGTGGTCGGCAAAGAAAACCAAAGGCCCTCTTTGCCTTGCTCATAACGCTGTCGGTTATGCAGCAGGATAGAAAATACTTCGCTCATGGGTTCACTCCTTTCTCTGTCTTGTTCCATCAATTTCTGCATTAACTCGTAGTCCTCGATGCTCATGTGGCCGTCATAGGTGTATGGGTCGATGTCGTCCCCACGGTAGGGGCGCTCATAGAAAGGCAGTCCGGCAGCATGGGCTTTTTCCCTTGCTGCCTCCAACACATCCGGCGGCAGCTCGTCGCTGTGGGCCTCCATGAATGGGGCAATGTTGTTCAGGCCGTTGTCGTAGTGGTGCCGGACACCGGCGGCCAGCTCCGCCACGCTCATTTCCTCGGACAGATAGCCGGAATAGTAGCCATTCACCACAATGGCCCGTGGGTCGGCGGCCTGTATCTCTGCAAGCCGCGCCCTGTCCTCTGGATAAAGGGTGTCGTCCAGATCAAGGTGAAACGCCTCCGCCTGCCAGCTCCGGCTCTCGCGCCAAAACGCCAGCCATGCAATGCCGTTTCGCAGGTCGTCTTGATACTCTGATACAACGTCCCTAAGACTTGCCATCGGCAACCCTCCTTTCTTTCAAAAATAGGGGTTTGGGGATTTCCCCAACAAGCAAAACCCCCCGGCCCGGCAGGGTGGCCGGGTCAGGGATTTATCGGAAGTGTGGCTACACTTCCTATGCTTGCTACGTTACTCCGTCAGCTCTTTTTCTCCACACGGTAGTTGACGTATTTCCCGCCGGTATCGGCCAAAAGCACCGTCCCGTCATAGGTTTTGCCGGTTTTCATGGAGCGCAGACCCTTTACCTTTGCCTTTCCGTCTTTGAGCAGCGCGGCGGCGATCTTCGGGGTGAACGTTTTGCCCCGTTCCTCAAAAAATCGGTCATTCTTCCACATGACAAACTGGCAGGCCCGGTTTCCGCAGTAATAGTTTTTCTTGCCCTCGTAGACGGCTTCGCCGCAGCGGGGACACTTGCCGATAACAACACGCTCGGACTGAAACAACTTCTGCGCGTCCTCGCTGATCTGCGAATATCGGGAAATCAGGCTTCGGGTCATTTCCTCAATGCCTACCATGAAGCCCTCCGGGGCGGCCTCGCCCTTGGCAATGGCCGTCATCTTGGTTTCCCATTCCGCCGTGAGCTGGGGAGAAGTCAGCACTTCCGGTAGGACACACACAAGGTTGTGGCCGTCCTTGGTGGGAAGTAGCTGCTTGCCTTTGCGTTCCACAAAGCCCATCTGCACCAGCTTTTCCAGAATGGAAGCGCGGGTTGCCGGGGTTCCCAAACCTTGGCGCTCGGCGTCCTCCGGCATATCCTCGGCCCCGGCCCGTTCCATAGCGGATAGCAGCGTATCTTCGGTGTAGGGCTTGGGCGGCGTGGTGAAATGCTCGGTGATACTGGCCTCCACCGGGTCAAAGGTCTGGCCCTCGGTGATCTCCGGCAGCTCCCGTGCCAGCTCCGGCGCGTCCTCGTCGGCGTCGGTCTTGAACGACGCCTTGAAGCGGCGCTCAATCTCTTTCCAACCGGGGGTGAGAATGGTTTTTCCCTTGGCGGTGAACTCGTTCCCGGCGCAGGTGAATGTGGCGGTGACAGCCTCATACACATGGGGCGCAGCCACGGCACACAGCAGCTTGCAGCACACAAGGGACAGCAGTTTCTTTTCGCCCTCGGTCAGCCCGTCAAAGCCTTTCTGCACAAACTCCATCGTGGGGATAATGGCGTGGTGGTCGGATACCTTTTTGCTGTTCAGCACCCGGCCAAACTGCGGGGCAATGTCCAGCCCCGCCGCAAAGGAAAGCAGCGGCCACAGGCCGGACACGATGCTTTCCGCCGTAGGCTGCATATCGTCGGTAAGATACTGGCTGTCGGTGCGGGGATAAGTCAGCAGCTTCTTTTCATAGAGCTGTTGGGCATAGTCAAGGGTCTGCTTGGCGGTAAATCCAAACAGGCGGTTGGCCTCCCGCTGCAAGGAAGTGAGGTCATACAGACGGGGCGGCTGCTCCGTCTTTTTTTCACGCTTTACCGATACACAAACGGCCTGCGCTCCTGCACAGGCCGTCTTGGTGGCGTCGGCGTCGTCGGGGTTCATAAAGCGGTCGCTGGCCGCCTCCATGCCGCCCGCCGCGATATGGACAACGTGGTATTTCTCTTTCTTGAAATTGCTGATTTTAGCCTCCCGGTCAACCAGCATATTGAGGGTAGGCGTTTGGACACGGCCCACGGTCAGGGTCTTGTGATAGAGAATGGAGAAAAGCCGGGTGGCGTTGATCCCCACCAGCCAATCGGCCTGCGCCCGGCACAGGGCCGATTGATACAGGTCGTCGTAGTCGGCCCCCGGTTTCAGGTGGGCAAAGCCCTCGCGGATCGCGGCGTCCTCCATGCTGGAAATCCAAAGGCGCTTGAACGGCTTTTTGCAGCCCGCCATCTGGTAGACAAAACGGAAAATCAGCTCACCCTCGCGCCCGGCGTCGGTGGCGCACACAAGCCCCGTCACGTCGGGGCGCTCCATCAGAGAGCGCAGCACGGCAAACTGGCCTTTCTTCTCGGCAGGGATGATGTACTGCCATTCCTGTGGCAAAATCGGCAGGTCGTCATAGCGCCACTTCTTGAAACGCTCGTCATAGGCTCCGGCGTCGGCAAGGGAAACAAGGTGGCCGATACACCAGCTCACCAGATAGCCGTTTCCCTCCATGTAGCCGTCCCTTTTCTGATCCGCACCGATCACGCCCGCAATGCTGCGGGCGACGCTCGGTTTCTCTGCAATTACCAACTGAATACTCATTCCTTATTCCTCCTTATCCTGCGAGGGTTCCTCGTCCTCCGGGGGCGGTTCGTCCTCGTCGTCCTCGTCCTCGCCAAAATCGTATTCGTCCAGCTCGTCGCCGCCCTTGGTGTCGGCCTTGGGCTTCTTAAACTTGAAGAAGTAAAGGGCCGCGCCGCCGCCGATCAGGGCCACCACAAGGAACACGACAAGGCCGCCCATGCCGCTGCCTTTCGCTTCATCTTCCTGCGGCTGCTCGGTTTCCTCCGGCTCCTGCGGTTCCGGCTCCGGGCCGGTACACTCGGTCATATTGGTTTTACATACCGGGCAATTCGTGTTGACGGCTCCCGCCGCGCACTTGGTCGTACAGGTACAGGTTTCCGGGGCGGCTTTGCCGTCCTCCAACAGTGCTTGCAGGTCAGCGTCGTCCACTTGGTTGAGGAAGTGAACGGCGGTTTCCTTGTCCTCGTTGGCGCGGTCGATCAGGATATAAAAGTAGTTGCCCGCCTTGGTGGTAACGGTGATAAGCTGCTTATCCCCATAAAAATCATCCACCAGTGTTGCATTGCCCTCCGGGGTAACAGGTACGCCCTCCGGCTCCATGCCGCCGGTGGTGGGTTCTTCCTCCTGCGGTGCCTCGGTGGTTTCCGGCAAAGGCTCCGGGTTGGGGTCAGTGCCACCGGCAAACGCGGTGGTGGAAAAGGCCGTCAGGCAAAGCACGGCGGCCAGCGTCACGGTAAACGTGCGAATGATCTTATTCTTCATTGGCATTGTCCTCCTGTTCAAAATCCGGCTGCGGGGCCGGGGCGCTCTGCAAAGCGCCGCCGCGCAGGAACGCCGCAAATTCCTCCGGCTTCATGTTCAGGCCGCGCACAAGCTGGATGATCTGCAAATTCTCCTGCTCGGTCTTTGCCGCTTCCAGCTCACGAAGCTGCTTTTGCAGCTCCGCGATCTTGGCCTTGGTTTTCTCAATGTCCTTTTCGATACGGTCAAGTTTGTTTGCCATAGTCAAAACTCCTTTCTGGCGTCAAGGCAGACGCCCGTAACAATAGAAATGCTGCTGCCAATAACTCGAATTGAGGTTGGTGTAGGAAATAGGGTCGCCACAGTGCAACATCACGGAATTGCCCACATAAATGCCGACGTGGGAAACGCCGGGGGTGTCGTAGGTGCCGACGAAAAATACAAGGTCGCCGGGCTTGGCCTGCTCCGGGGAAACAGGGGTACAGATATTGCAAAGGCCCTGTGCACCCAGCCGTCCCACGTCCCATCCGCTGTGATTGATTACCCAGCTCACAAAGCCGCTGCAATCAAAGCTGGTGCTGGGAGAGCTGCCGCCCCACAATAGTGATAGGTAATCCTTTGATGTTATCTCCGGATTTTCCCCCGCTTCACACCGTGCATGCGACTTTCACCGCACACGGCGTTCCATCGTTAGTCATACTCACAATCTATTACAATCTACCTTGTTCGTTTTTAGGGGTTGTGTTCCCCGAATTTCTCCTAAACCTGCTTTCAGGCGCAGAGCGTTCAGCTTTTCCATTTGCTTCTTATTGAGATTGCAGACTTCAAGGTAATAAGTAATCGTTTCAACCGTTTCTGCATGGACGAGCCGGTGTATCAGTTTATTTATCAGCACCAGATTTTCGTAGCTGTCATTCCCACCGTATTTTTTCGGCTTGATGTGGTGGCAGTGTATTTCATCTATTGTCAGAAATGGCATTCCTGTAACAGCACATTTTCCGTATTGTGCCGAGAATAGGGAAATCCGGTTATCAGCTAATTCAACGCTCCTGTTTCCTATAGGCTGTCGCATAAGTGCCAGCATCAGATTCACGTTGATTTTCAGATTATTGTGCAATCCCTTCCGTCCCGCTGGGGTGTAGCAGTTGATAGCCCTTTTTCGGCTTAGAGGGATGCTATGCCGGATATAGCTGACAGGATATACTGGTTCGTCCGTCCCTTTCACATAGCGTAGCGATTTAGACTTTCCATATTTCTGCGATTCAAAGACTGTTAATTTTCGGCCGTTTCTCACAAGTCTGCTTCCCTGGCGTTCCTTTAATCCATTGGTCAGCACTGTCATGACAGAACGTCCCAGGGAACTGCAATCTTCACTGATACAAGTTGCTATTCTATAATAGTCTTGCAGCCCCACGACGATTGAGTTATACAGCGAAATCTCACCACGCTCATGTTTTTCCTTTCTTGGGTGGATTATATTTTTCGCCTGTGTGACCAGTTTTTGACGCGCATGTTCAAGCTGTTTGTCACCTACATGAGATTTGATGACATATTTATCTGCTCTGCGAAACACCTTCATCTTGAACCCTAAGAACTCTGAATAGCGATGTTTTACATTCACTATCTTTGTTTTTGTTGGCGAAACCTCTAAATGCAGACGTTCCATTAACCATTGTGTGACTGCCTTCATCGTCCGTTCCGCTTCATCTTTCGTCCTGCAAAATATTCTGAAATCATCAGCGTAACGGACAATATACATCTCCTTTAGATTTGTCCTTCGCATAAACTTGTAGGCATTGGATTTATTGATACTGCCATTTGCGTTTATGGAGGTCTTGTATTTTGCCGTGACCGGATTATCCTGCCATTGGCTGTCAACCCATTGGTCTAATTCATTCAGCACGATATTCGCCAGAAGCGGGGAGATAATACCGCCTTGGGGTGTCCCTTTGGTCGGGTATTCCATTGCCCCATTTTCTAACCGTATTGGTGCTTTAAGAATCCGTTTCAGCACGAACAGGAGATTTTTGTCCCTGATTCCGAGCGACCATATCTGCTTTATCAGCTTGCTGTGGTCTACATTGTCAAAGAATCCTTTGACATCAAACTCAACGACATAGTGCAGTCTTGTATTCTGTATTAAGAACTCCGCTCTTGCGATGGCGTTTTCAGCAGACCTGTTTGGACGGAATCCATAACTGTTTTCGCTGAATTTCGCTTCACAAATCGGCTCCATGACCTGCTTGATACATTGTTGTACCAGCCGGTCCCAGACGCAGGGGATTCCCAGCGGCCTGGTTTTTGTTGGGTCGTAAGGTTTTGGTATTTCTTTTCTTCGGACAGGTTTCGGACGATACCCATGTGTACTGCCGATTGTAATGAAACGGACTGTATCAATAACCTCATCCGGCATCAGCTTTCCGATGTCATCGAATGTCACGCCATCTGTTCCCGGAGTTTTGCTTCCGTCATTTGACTTGATATTTCTATATGCCAGCAGGATATTTTCACGTTTTAAGATGATGTTCATCAAATTTGTGAAAGTCTCATTTTTACTGCTTTTCGCATACAGACCGTCAAACACTTCCTGTATTCCGTAATACTCAGCATGGCGCAGTCCGCTCATACATAATGATTTTTCGGCTTTCTCTTTTGGCATAAGGCATCACTCCCTTCTTTTGAATTGAGTGACTTTTTTGTCCTACTCGAATCCTTACTGCGATTGAATGATTGTTTCATATATGACTAATGACTTGAGGCCATCCCTCCGAATCCTTCTTTTTCGCGGGATTCATCGTAAGTCCGACCTCTGCTTTTCAGCACCGGTTCGGCAGCTTATTTTCTTCGTCTGCCTGCTTTACCGCTATGGTAAAGCCCGATACCTTTCCTTGTTCCGATAATTCTATCTGTGCATATACCCTTAGGTCTCCGCTTTAGTCCTGTCAGCTTGGATGCGCCTTTAACACATCATGGTCGTTCATACATACGATTTTTACTAAACCACACTGACGGCGAATTAACGCCACCATACATTTCTATATGGCCTACCTTTAGACCTGTACATTCGCGGTTTTCGTCAGTGCTTCCGCACATTCTAACCATAGGTATTTTATAGAGCCCCGGCCTATAGGTGACACCGCCCACCTCTGGGCGGCTTTCGTGTGGCTGGTTGTTATCCAGCAATTCTTACGGTCACTCTCAGCCGACTTCACCGAGCTTCTGACCCATAGCGTTTCCACTTTAAGCCAGTCGGAGTATTAGGCTGGCGTTTCAGGGCGTTACCCCATCATTCCACCAATCGAATTACCAGTTCACCTGTCTTTCTTTTCACCTCCAATCATTGGACAAGTGCCCAACCTTTTCAGTTGGGAACAAGTTGCACCATACGGATAACCTACATACTTTTCCGCCTCGGCCATCATTGCGGCAAAGGTGGCGTCCTCCAAAGCCTCCGGGGGAATGTCGTAATAGGTCGGCTCCTTGACGGTGGAAGCGTTGGGATAGGTGCCGTTTGGGAACAGGTCAGGCCGGTTGCCCAGCGTGTGCATATACACCGCATACAGGCTCATTTGTTCCTCGCCCATGATGTAAACAGGCAGATGGGACATATCGAAGTTTTCCAGCTTCACGTTGCAGATGTAATAGGTGTAGGGAACTTGCACAGTATAGGTGTTGCCCTCGCTGTCCGTCCGGGTTTCGGTGCGGTATCGGGTTTCGGTTTCAATGGTCTGTGTCAGGGTATATTGCTTCTCAAAGAGCATGGCAAGGTCGCCTTGCACGTCGCCCAGCGTATAGACGCCCTCATGCAGCGCCGACAGGATGGAAGTCAGCACATAGGGGTCATGACCGATCTCGTCCAGATCGAAACGGTATTCGTCATAGCCGGGGTGCAGGCTTTCGTAGTTGTCAAGCTCATACTGCAAATCGGCCTCCATGTCCGCATAGGCGGCTTCCGCCCCCAGCATATCGCTGTCCTCGGACAGATAGGACGTGGCTGCCACGCCGGTTCCTGCGCTGCCGAACATGGCCGTACAGGATTGCAGGCCGCCCATAATCAGCATGAGCATAAGGCCCACACCGCCGATCAGCAGCACACCTTTCCAGTGCCGGGCCACAAAGGACGCGGCCTGTTTGCTTTTCTCGGCGGCTTTTTTGGCGGCTGCGGCGGTGGTCTTGGTGGCGCTGGCTGCGCCCTGTGCCGTCTGGCCCGCCGCCCGTGCTGCCTTGGCATAGTCCCGTTTGATTTTCTGTTTCTGCCAGAACCGGGCCACCGGGTTTTTCACTGCCTGCGCCATTTCCGGGTTGTCCCGCAAGGATTTCTGGTAGATGTACTCCGCATTGGCGGCAATGGCCTTTTTCTCGGCCTTGGCTGCGGCCCGGTAGGGCTTGAGCTTGTGGCGGTGGACGCCGCTGCGGATCATGCGGCCCGCCTGCCGTTCCGCCAGTTCCTCCCCCTTGTGGCCGCCCTCCACGCCCACATTTTCGTGTTCTACCTCGTGGATTTTTCCGTGGAGGTAAAGCCCGGCTTCCTGTATGGGACGACTGGCCGGGATTGGTTTGAGCTGGGGAGGGGCTTTCTCCACCTTGTCAAAATACAGCCTGCTTTTGGCCTTGCCCTTGACCTCATCATAGACGGTTTCCTTGGTGACGACGCGCTTTTTCGGCAGGGCTTCTTTGGCCGCTTCCAGCTTATCCGCCCGTTTTTCTGCCTTTTTGATATACGGGGCCAGCTCTGGGGAGGCCCGTTCCTCGGCGGTAAACTGCAACCGGGAAACGGGGCCGGTAGCCTGCGCCACGGTTTTTCCAGCGTCCTTGGCCGCTTTCTTTGCCTTGTGGCGGTCGTGCAGTTCGTCCGCCCGTTCCAGTATTTTTTCCGCCGCGCCCTCCGGCTGGGCGGTGTATTCCTGCTCGGTCTCCCGGCTGGACACATTGACGCTTTCGCCGGTGGTCTGGTTATCCAGCGTCAGGCCGTCGCGGGTCATGTGCTGCGTTACCTTGTCGCGGGGTTTTAAGGGTTCCATATCCGATCACCTCCTTGCTGTCTGTTCCGGCAGCGCCCGGTTTCGATCTCTGCAATATAGCGCAGGATGGGGTACACCTGCGGGGGAACAACTGCGTTTCCCAAAGTCTTTAACCGTTTTGCCACATTCGCCGGCGGGTCGCTGATTAAGTACGGGATTTGCGCCGGTTCTTTGGCCCACATGGAATGTCCGTCCATCTCCGGGGGAATCCCATCAGCCATTCCACCCAGTCGGGATTCAGTTTCACATCCCCCGGCGGGCTGCCCAGCAGTTTGTAAACCGCCCATGACAGCCGCGCCGTCCATACGGTTCCGCTTGGGTTGTATTTTCGGAAGCTCCCGGTCGGGGTCATCCGCACATCGACAGTCTTCCCCACATCCCCCGTGTCGCTGGCAAGGGGCGTGGGAAGCAGTATGGCCGATGATGAAAGTTCTTTTGCGCTCATGCCATGCGCCGACGGCGACAGCAGGAAGTACGAAAACCCTAACGGCGTAGCCTGCCTGCTCCAAGTCAAAAACCGTCTTGTCGAGCCCCAGATGGATGAAGCCAGCAACATTTTCTCCAAGCACCCAAGAGGGGTGCAGTTCCCGGATAACGCGGAGCATTTCGGGCCATAAATACCGTTCGTCCTCAAATCCCCGTTGTTTCCCGGCGCTGGAAAAGGGCTGGCAGGGGAATCCCCCGGAAATAAGTGTGGTGGTTTCTCGTCCTGTTTTTTCAAAAAATGCCTCCTTTGTCACTGTGGTAATGTCCCGGAATTTTGGTACCTGCGGCCAGTGCTTTTTCAAAACTTCCATCGGGAAATCCGCCCATTCGCACTGGCATACGGTGGTAAACCCTGCGGCTTCCGCCGCAAGGTCGATCCCGCCGATCCCGGAAAACAGGCTGAAATGTGTTAAGGCGCTCATACCGTCGCCCCCTCGCCTAACCGGGTCGTCATGATCTGGTAGAGCTGGGTGTTTTTCGGGATGGGGTTCTTAAAGGGCAGGATCACATTTTCGTAAATGAGAAGCCCCTCGCCGGGTTCGGAATTGTCCACATACCGTAATTGCTGGGGCGAAATGTTCAGCCGTTCCGCAAGGATTTTGCGGTCGCCGCTGGCTTGATTGAGCAGGCAGATGAAGTCGCTGTTTTCCAAAATGTTCTCAATTTCCGGGGAGGAAAGCAGGTCTTTCACATTCTGTGTCGCACCTGTGGGAATCCCGCCCCACTTACGAAAACGCTTCCAAATCTCACAGGAAAAGGCCGCCGTCTGTTCCTCACGCAAAAGCAGGTGGAACTCATCACAGAAATACCATGTCGCCTTGCCCTTGCTGCGGTTTTGGGTGACGCGCCCCCAAATCTGGTCTTGGACAATGAGCATACCGATTTTCTTTAGCTGCTTGCCCAGCTCCTTGATGTCAAAGGCCACAATGCGGTTTTGAATGTCGATGTTGGTTCTGTGGTTGAACACATTTAAGCTGCCGGACACATACAGGTCAAGGGCCTGCGCCACCCGGTCGGCCTCCGGGATATGCTGGTCTAACAGGGCTTTGTGCAGGTCTGCAAGGATGGGCATATTTTCCGGCTTGGGGTCTGCCAGATAAGGCCGGTAGATCACCTGTACCGCCCGGTCGATCACCGTCTTTTCAATGGCTTCCAGCCCGTTCTTGCCACCCATGACAAGCTCACAGAACGACAGTACAAAGTCGGATTTTAAGGCCAGCGGGTTTTCATCCTCGGAGTAGTTCAGGTTGATGTCCAGCGGGTTCACATAGTTTTTGCTGGTAGGCGACAGCTTCACCACCTGCCCATGCAGCCGCTTCACAAGGGGGTAATACTCGGCCTCTGGATCACAGATATACACATCGTCCGGGGTGCAGAGGAACACGCTCAAAATTTCTGATTTACAGCTCATACTTTTGCCGCTTCCCGGTGTCCCCAGCTTTAGCCCGTTGGGACACCTCGCTCGTTTGCGGTCGAGCATAATCATGTTGCCGGTCTTGGCGTTGATCCCGTAATACATGGCGTCGCCGCCCTGAAAAAGCTCCTGCGTTACAAAAGGGACGAACACGGCCACGCTGGAAGTCGTCAGGGAGCGTTCAATCTGGATGTGGCTGGCCCCCAGCGGCAGGCTGCTCATAAGCCCCTGTTCCTGTTGGTAGTCCAGCCGCACAAGGGAACAGTTGTATTTCTGTGCAATACCGGCAGCCCAGAACACATCGTTTTCCAGCTTTTGCCGGGTGTCTGCGGTGTTCAGCACCAAAAAGGTAAGCTGGAACATCCGTTCATTCCGGCTCTGCAAGGTCTTTAGCAACTCCTTGGCGTCCTGCCCGTAGGTGGCAAGGTCGCTGGGAAGTATATCCATGTCGTAGCCGCTGCGGACAGCCCGTTTCTGTTCCTGAATCTTCATGGCGTCAAGGTCGGTGATCTTGCGCTTGACCGTCTTAATGGCGTCGCTCTGGTCGATGGCCTGCACATGGAGGTTCACCACAATGCCGTTTTCCGTGTTGAGAAAGTCGGCCAGCATTTCATCCGACAGTTCCGGGGAGAGGATTTGCAGAAAGCTCACCGCCCCGTATTTGCCGCCCAGCCCGAACATCCGGGCATTGCCGAAGCGGAACGAGGACGGGGCGATAAAGTCCTTGGTAGAAAGCCCCGACGGGGCAAGCCACTTCCAGTCAAAGGAGAACGGTTCCCCGTCCGGGTGGAAAATGCTGTGCATGACTTCCAGCCGTTCCTTGGCGTCCAGTCCCCACGCGGAGGCCCCCATGCTCTTGAAATAGCCCAAAAGGTCGGTTTCGATCCGGCGCAGTCTGGCGCGGGCCATTTTCAGGCTGTCCGCCTCGATGGTATAGGTCATAAATTTCCGCTTCATCAGTCCGTTGTTCCCGTTCACAAGCTGGTCTTGCAAAATGTCGGAATACTCGCTGCGGATGTCGTCGAAGTCGTCCCCCTGCGCCCGGATTTCAAAGCTCTTGGCGTACTGCTTGGGGTCGATCTTGCGGTTGATAAAGGAAAACTGCACATGAATGGAGGCGTCCAGATAGTTGTAGAGGTCGCACAGGTTTTCAAAGATGGCGGTCTTGGTGTCCGCCTGCGCCAGTTGGTAGCTGATGTCCGTAAACTCAATGCACTTGGAAAAGGTGCGGGGCGTCACCCGGCACACGCCGTCCTGATACATGGCCTCATAGGGAATACTGACCTGCGCCGAATGGGGCTTGCCGTCGCCCTTATACTTTCGGATGACGGCCTGAATCTCTTTCTTTTCGGCGCGGGTGAGCTTGACCGGCGCTTTTGCGCTCGTTTCGTTCTTTTGCTTTTTGGACAATGGCGTTGACCTCCTTTTCCATTTGGGATTGCCGCACAAGGGCGGTATAAGCGTTGTTGGTCTGGTAGGGCCGTTCCTTGGGCTGGATGAAGCAGCACTCTACGATCTGGCGCACCACCACTTCAAGGGGCTGGCCGTGTTTTTCGTAAAGCGCCAGCAGAAAGCCCGGCAGCATGGCAAACACCATAATGAGCGCCGCCGCGCTGGTCGGGACGCGGCCCCGGATCAAAAAGAAAAGCGGGACGCCAACAAGCAGCGCACCGCCAAAACAAATGAGCTGGCGTTTCGTCAGCCCGAATACTACCTTGGATTTGACCTTGGTTAAATCCTTGGGGACAGTTACATAAGCCATAAAAAGTCACCTCGTTTCTTTAGTGGGCGGTAAATACGGCCTTGCTGATACTTCCCGTCTTGAACAGACAGAAGCAAAGCAAAACGGTATAGCCCATACAGCCCCAGATCGCACCAGATATGTCGTCGGCGGTTCCGATCTGCTGGATCAGCACCGCATAAATCCCGACAACCACCATGATTAAAAAGGCTTGGAAGCCCAGCGCAAGCAAGGATTTCAAGTAGTTCTGGCCCATGCCGCGCCACTCTGCATTGCCCAGCGTGGCAAGGGGGATCGGCCCCAATGCGGTCACGGCGTAAATTTCAATCATTCTTCCATAGGTCACAAGGAAAATGCAGATGGAAAGAATGTTCATCGTCAGCCCCACAACAAGGGTCTGGAACCACAGGCCCAGAAGCGGCCCGATGTCCATTGCTTCAAGGCGGCTTTCCAGATCAGGGAGCAGCGTGTCAAAATCAATGCTGGTATCTCCGATAATCACCCCGGCGCTCTGGTTGACGACCTGCTGGGTGGCGTCAAACACGCCCATGACGATATTCCATGTGTTCGTCACAATGAGGATGGCAAAGGCGCTTTTGAAAATCCAGCGGAAGAACATGGAGCTGTCGAAGTCGTGCATATTGTTCTTTTCCACAATCATGTCGATCAGCTCATAGCACATCACAAGGGCGAGAATGGCCGCCGCAATGGGGACGATCACCGTTTCGGACAGGTTTTGCAGCATGGAGAAAATGCCGCCGTTCCAGTCCTGCGGGGTACTGCCCACATCCGACGCGATTTCCCCGACTTTGGTATTGACCGTGTTAAACAGGCCGGACAGGTTGCCCATGATACCGTCGATCAGGATTCCTTTGATCCATTCCCCGATTAAATCACCGATCATGTGGGGACACCTCCTTTCCCGCGCCCTCCCAGATCAGAGAGGACGCGGAGGGTTTTCTAACACACATGGGGTTATCCCAGCAGCCCGGACAGCAGCGGAACAAGGGTCATGCCAATGAGGGCAACGCCACCTCCGGCGACAAGCTGCTTGATTCCCTGTGACTTGCTTGCAGGGTTGTCCGCCCCGTATCCCTCCAAAAGATTGACGCCGCCCCATACGCAAAGCGCGCCGCCGAGGCCCACAACGATGGTCTGCAAAGTATCAACTGCACTATTGAAAAATTCCATAAATATACCTCCATAAATTCAGATTGTGATGGTGTTTGGGTGCAAAAAAAGCCGCCGTTCACAGCGGCAGCCTCACAATCCGCAGACGGCCCGGAGTTACTGGCCGTCCCGCCATTCCAGCACAGCCAGCGAAAAAATTTCGCCCCATGCTTCACACAGTCTGCGGTCTATTTCCCTTGCAAGTTCTTCGGCTTCCCCGTCCGTGGGCGGGGTATCATGTTCTGCGATCCACTGGCACAGCACCGCAGCGGAAATGATTGCCCGGTAGATTTCTTTCTCATACTTGAAATAATCCGCAAATGTCCATTCGTCCGAGTGTCCCATCGGTCACGCTCCTTTCTCTATGGCCGCTTTATTCTGCGGAAAAATCTTCCTCCGACAGCTCAATGTCGTAGAGGTCAAAGGGTTCGTCCTCCGTTATCACGCGCCGCCTTTTCCGGCGCAGGGACGACAGGTAGCTGTCCACATCAAAATAGTTCTTCTTGTCGGCGTCGGAAAGGTATTTATAGCGGGGGTGACGGGTAATGTCGTATTTCTCACTGAAAAACGGCCTGACACCGCGCACCTGCAAAATACACTTGCCTCCGTCCATCGTTGCGATTTCGTCCTGTGACATCAACTCCTTTCCTAACTTCTGATAATTCAATCCGTGAGAGGTCTGTGCGCCCCGGTTTTCGCTCTGGTTGTAGCTGTCGATGGTTTCTTTGCCCAGCACGTCAGAGATTTCCTTGGCGTTCTTGCCCCGCCCACTAAGAAAAAGCGTGCAGTCGCAGTTATCGGAAATGATTTCCGCAGCGTCCTTGTAGATGGCCTTTAACTGTGACTGGCTTTGCAAAATAATAGAAGCCGAGATTTCACGGCTTCGGATGGTGGCGATCAGCTTGTCAAAGTTGGGTATCTGGCCGATGTTCGCAAACTCGTCCAGTATCATGCGGACGTGAACCGGCAGCCGCCCGCCGTATTTATCATCGGCCCGGTCACAAAGCAGGTTGATAAGCTGGCTCTGTACCATTGCCAGAATGAAATTAAAGGTGGTGTCCGTGTCCGACATAATCAGGAACAGCGCCGTTTTCTCGTCCCCGATGGTGTCAAGTTCCAGTTCGTCGTCCTCCATCAGCTCCCGCACCTCGCGGATGTCAAAAGGAGCCATTCTCGCGCCTGCGCTGATAAGGATAGAGGAACGTGTCTTGCCCGCCGAAAGCAGGAATTTTTTATACTGGCGGACGGCAAAGTGGTCTGGATCGCGTTCCTCCAATCGCTCAAACATCAAATCCACCGGCGACTGAAATTCCGGGTCGTCCTCGCGGGCTTCGCTGGCATTTATCATTTCAAGCAGCGTCGTGAAGTTCATTTCTTCCTCCGGCGCTTCCTGCCAGATATAGCCGATCAGGGCCGTGTAGAACAGCCGTTCCGATTTCACCCAAAAATCTTCCGCACTTTTTTCGCCCTCGCCTTTAGTGTTGCAAATCAGGGTATTTACCAGCTTCAACACGTCTTTTTCCGAGTGCAGATACCGAAACGGGTTGTATTTCATGCTCTTGGAAAAATTGATGGTGTTCAGCACTTTCACGCGGTAGCTGCTGCGGATAAGGAGCTGGCCCACTTCACCGATCAAGCTGCCCTTGGGATCGGTTATCACAAATGAGGTCGGATAGTCCTTGGACACACATTGCATCAGGTTTGGTTTTACAAAGAACCGGGTCTTGCCGGAGCCGGAACCGCCGATCACCAGAACATTTTTATTTCTTGCGGTTTTGGGGTCTTTCGGCCTGTTGTTCATGGTGATCCGTTCCGTCTGTGTCAGCAGAATGTTGTTGTCAAAATTGGGGTCGATATAGGGGGCTATATCCTTGGGGCCGCCCCATCGGGCGCTGCCATATTCCACGCCTTTGCGGTATTTCTTGGCGTTCTTGCCTTTGCAGTACACCATAAGCCGCAGCGCCGCAGCACCAGCGACGCCGATCAGCAGGTCAGTGGGGTGGAAGCTGGGGGCGGCACTTTCAAAGGCCGCCGCGCAGCCATCCGCAAAGTGCAGGAGCTTTTGGGAAAGGTCGATGCCCTCCGCCAGCCGGTACGCCTGCCCCAGCTTGCCGAACAGATAGACAAACAGCAGATAGGGCAGATTGGCGATTATCAGTTTTTTCATTTCCGGCTTCATCGTGACAGCCCCCTTTCTTTGAATTTTTCCTTGGCCCGGTCAGCGTTGCGGGCTGCTGCCTTTTCCTTGCTTGCGGCAATGTCCTTGCGGATCGAGGGCCGTTCCTCCCGCTGCAACTTCTTGGCCGTGAACTCCTTGAACGCCTGTTCCATGTTGTCGGCGTCCTTGGCCTTGAAAATCACGATGTAGTGCGGGGGCTGGGTAGTGGCGTCTTTCCGCAGCGTGAAGTCCACGCCGTATTTCTTGGCGCAGGGCTTAAACAGTCCAATGTTGGCGTCGGTGATCTCGATATTGGACAGGGCCGCCCCGTGCTTTTTGAGCTGCTTTAGGCTCTGCTGGCCGTGGTGCAGCTTGGTCTTGCCCTTGTTTTGGGTTTCCAGAAACTTGCGGGCCGCCGCTTGCAGCACTTGGATTGTCAGCTTGGCCGATTTGATGGAAAAGGCTATTGTCTTTTGGGTTACTTCCTCCTGCAATCGCTATCCCTCCTTTCGCAGAAGTGCGGCGGGACGGTTAAGGTGGCACCGTCAGCCGCCGCAGGAAACAGAAAAGGGACAGCCGCTTGCGCCGGTTGTCCCCGATTAAATCCTCACCCGCAGGCCGGAAAGATCGTCGGCACGGATGCCAACCAGATACCAGTTGGCCCCGTACTCAATGCGGGTGGGCTTCCACCTGCCGCCCACCATCACATCAAAGGTTTCCCCACAGTGCAGGCCGCCGTAGTAGTCCGCCAGATCAAAGCGAATGTCGTAACGGTCGCTGCGCTCGTCGAAAATCAATGCACCCTGTTTCATAGGGCCGTCCTCCTTTCAGATTTTGCCGGTGTTCATGTCATGGGCCACCAGCGCGGCATAGTAACCGTTGATCGTGCTGGGCGCATTGAACAGCATAGCCAGCAGGTATTTCTTGATGTTGCGGATTTCCGAAGTGTTCTTGCTCAAACAGTCAAAGACAAACTCGATGTGAGAGCTGTCCAGCTTCATAAACTTGGATTTCACCAGCTCTGCCGGGTAATCGTCCCCGGCAATGCGGATGGTCTTGCGGGCGCTGCATACGGTTTCCACCAGCAAGTCCACAATCTCGTCCAGCGTTTCCCGGTCAATGCCCTTGACGTGCTGGCAAAGGTGTTCGTACTCGATGTTGTCCATGATGATTTGACGATAAATCTCTATGGCGCTCTGTGATTTCGCTTCCGTTCCTTTCCGTTCCGGCGGCTGTGCCGCCTCGTCCTCCAAAGGAGAGGGTCGGGAAAGGATAGGAATGGGATCGGTAATTGATACATCAGTAATTGATTTTTCTTTACTTGATATATCTTTATTTAATTGCGTTGGTTTTCCCAACGTAGGCTTGTCCTGCGTTGGATTATCCAACATTGGATTTTCCAACGTAGGTGAATCCGGCACAGGCTGGGGCTGTTCATAGATCACATAGTCCGCGCCGCGCAAGCGCCCTTGGCTGTCGCGCTCACGGGATCGGACGATGTACCCGGCCTGTTCCAGCTCCCGGATTGCGGCCCGGATCGCGTCGATCTGCTCCCGGTTGATAAGGGACAAACCTTTCAGCGTATAGTCCCAATCTTCCGGCAGGGAGAGCATTTGCGATAACAGGCCCTTGGCTTTCAGGGATAAGTCCTTGTTCCGCAGGTGGTGATTGGACATCACCGTGTAGCCCTTGTTACGCTCTACACGAAATACTGCCATGTTCTCAACTCCTTTCACTCGAAATGTCACCGCGTCGTAGGCGGTCAGCTTGCCCGGCTGGTAGGGACATTCCGCATAGACGCAGAATTGATATTTCCAGTGCGGGCGATAAAAGCGGCAGGTGCCGCAGTCCTCCGGCGTGACCGCCTCGCCGCTGTCGTAGTGGTCAAAACCGGGCTTGCCCTGCATGAGCTGTTCAAAGGCCCGATCGCTGCCGGAAGTGAAGTACATAGGCCGTCGCCTCCTTTCTGCTTTTGGGCAAAAAGAAAAGCCGCAGACTTTTTTCAAAATCTGCGGCTTGGCCGGGGAACAGAAAAGGGCGCTGTCATGCTTGACAACACCCTGTTTCTGTCTGATTATTCAGTTGTTTTGACCTGCCCCGTTTTCCGCTGCCCTAAAAAACATTGATTTTACTGGGTTTTTTCATGTTTTCTTATGGCACCACGGTTAAAGCGTCTGCTTTTTTTGTATCATTCAGTTTGTGGTCTGGGTGGCGGACTGTATCATCTTCCAGACAGACTCGATGCTCTGGCGTATCTGAGCCAGCGTGGCGATGTCCTCGTCGCTCATCCGGGAAGCCGGGGGAGAGAGCACCGTCTTGGCAGAGGTCACCGTGCCGGTGAGCTGGATGTGGACGTTGTGGTCCGGGATGGTCAGCAGCACATGGATGGGCGTGGTCTTCGAGAAGAGAGCGTCCGTCGAAAAGCCGAGCACGAGGGTCGTGCCGTCGGCTGCGGCGGGGAACTGATAGTAGCGGTAGCCGTCCCGCGCGGCAGAAGGAGAGGCTTTTTTCAGCCCCTTGAGCGAGAGGGTGAAGCCGGAAAGCTCCTGAAGCTCGACCTTGTTCGTCTCGACGCCCAGCACGGCGGAAGCCTGCGTCTGGGAGATGTAGTCTCCGAGGCTCCACTCGGGCAGAAGAACGCTTGCGATGGAGAGTTTATCGGTGACAGCCTGACGCAGAACGGTGTAGAGCTGCCCGATGTCGAAGAGCGTCTCTTCCGAGTCGATATAGATCCGGGTGAAGGGAGACGTCTTGACGGAGTCGTCTTCGTTGAGCTGGTAGAAAGAGAGCTGCAGCTTTCCGGGCGCATACTGGCCGCTGACGCTGCCGCTGGAAGCGTTCACCCGATCGAGGATATTCAGCAGCGGCGGCTTATCCGGGCTGTTGGGCGCTATCTCATACCGGAAGGTGAAGGATGCACCGGTTTGCAGAGCCGAGATTTTGCTGTGCAGCTGGAAAAAGACCACGCCCACAGCGACCACTACGGCCACCAGCACGACCGCTAAAGCAACAAAAAGCGGATTGACACGTTTTTTTGGAGATGCCATCTGCAAGACCTCCTGTCATAGACTCTATGATTATAGCATACGAGCAGGTGGACGAAATGTCAAGCCGGAACTTGACGTTATCAGACGGTCAGCGTATACTGTCTGATACATCTTATATAAGGTAAAAGGAGGCAGAGATGAAAATAGCGATACTTGGTACCAGCGGCAGCGGGAAATCCACGCTGGCAAAGCGCCTGGGGGAGAGATACGGCCTGCCGGTGCTCCATATGGATACCGTGCATTTCCTGCCCGGCTGGGTGGAACGGCCCTTCGCCGAGGAAGAAGCCATTGTCCGGCAGTTTCTCGACGAGAACGCAGGCGGCTGGGTCATCGACGGCAATTATAGCAAGACCTGCTATGCCCGTCGGCTGAAAGAAGCGGATAAAATCATCGTGCTCTGGTTTTCACCGCTGGTCTGCCTTTGGCGGGCGATACGGCGCTGGCAGCAGAACAAAGGCCGTGTGAGGGAGTCGTCTGCGCCCGGGTGCGAAGAGAAGATAGATGCCGAATTTGTCCGCTGGATCCTCCACGATGGGCGCACGAAGCAAAAGTGGGCGCAGTTGGAGAGGATCAGGGAAAAGTACCCGGAGAAATATGTATTGATTCGGAACCAGCGGGAGCTGGATGGGTTCTTAAAGGAACTTTGAACTGGTTCTCGCGCCGGTGGCGCGGGGGTAGAGCGCGGTTACGCGAGGTTAAGTTCTCTTTTGCGTGCCAAAAGAGAACCAGAAAAGCACCCGCTACTTTCGAGGCGCGGGAGGCACGAATCAAGGGCTGCTCGCCCCTTTCAGACCCCGAAGGAGTTGTCGAAGCCCAAAAATGCTAGCCGCTTCGCTAAACGCATTTTTTGGGCTTCTCCGGTTTACGGCTCCGCCGATGGTGTTACGCTTTCGCAGAACTTTACGTTCAGCAAGGGCGTAAAGTCTGCTGCGAAGCAGCAAATTGGAGAAACGAGAAAAAAGCGTTAAGCGCAGCGACTAGCTTTTTTCCGTTTCGACT
>ERZ1027063.210-NODE-210-length-31619-cov-8.426277_pt1 | contig 31619 bp, 28 predicted proteins | sample MGYA00519423_ERZ1027063 | MGnify/ENA primary metagenome ERZ1027063 (study PRJEB26926, sample SAMN06164493) | human gut metagenome | biome: ENVO:00009003; feature: ENVO:2100002; material: ENVO:00002003 | host: Homo sapiens | place: USA | collected 2012 ...
GGAGATGTGTATAAGAGACAGGGCGGACGCCTTCACCGCCCGCAACCCGCAGAAGCCCCGCTTCGTGGGCGGCTCGATGGGCCCGACGAGCCATACGCTCTCGATGTCGGCGGACGTGGACAACCCCGGCGCCCGGGCTTTCACTTTCGAACAGCTCTCGCAAGCGTACTACGATCAGGCCCGGGGCCTGATGGACGGCGGCGTCGATCTGCTGATGCTCGAAACCGTCTTCGATGCGCTAAACGCCAAGGCAGCGATCTTCGCCATCGAAACCCTCTTCGCCGAACGCGGCATGCGACTGCCGGTCATCGTCTCCGGCACGCTCACCTCGTCGGGACGCACCCTGGCGGGACAAACCATCGAAGCCTTCTACACCTCCGTCGCACACGCCGAACCGCTGGCCGTGAGCCTCAACTGCTCGTTCGGCGCCAAGGCCCTGCTGCCCTACCTGGAGCGGCTGGCCGCTGTTTCGGAGTTCCGCGTGGCGGTCTATCCCAATGCGGGTCTGCCGAACGTCATGGGTGGTTACGACGAGACACCCGCGATGTTCGCCGCCGACGTAGAGGAATACATGCGGCGCGGCCTGGTCAACCTGGTGGGCGGCTGCTGCGGCACCACGCCCCTGCACATCTTCGAACTGGCGAAGATCGTAAACAACTATGCGCCCCGCCCCCTGCCGCAGCGGCGGCACGTGACCTGCCTGAGCGGGCTGGAACAGCTTCGGATCGTACCCGAAGCCAACTTCGTCAATGTCGGCGAGCGCACCAACGTCGCCGGATCAGCCAAGTTCGCGCGGCTGATCCGCGAAAAAAATTACGAGGAAGCTCTCTCGGTGGCCCGCGCCCAGGTCGAAGCCGGCGCCCAGATCGTCGATGTCTGCATGGACGACGGCCTGATCGACGGTCCCGAAGCCATGCGCGACTTCCTCAACCTGATGGGTTCCGAGCCCGAAATCGCCGCAGTACCCGTCATGATCGACTCTTCGAAATGGGAGGTGCTCGAAACGGGCCTCCGGGTGGTGCAGGGCAAGAGCGTCGTCAATTCCATCTCCCTGAAGGAGGGCGAGCAGGAATTTCTGCACCGCGCCCGCCTCATCCGCCGTTACGGAGCCGCCGCCGTAGTGATGCTCTTCGACGAACAGGGACAGGCAGACACCTATGCCCGCAAGATCGAGGTGGCGCAGCGGGCCTACAAACTCCTCACCGACGACGGATTCCCCGCCGAAGACATCATCTTCGACCCCAACATCCTCGCGGTGGCCACCGGTATCGAAGCCCACGACGCCTACGCCAGGGACTTCATCGAAGCCGTGCGCTGGATCAAGCAAAACCTGCCGCACGCCAAGATTTCGGGCGGCGTGTCGAATCTCTCGTTCGCCTTCCGGGGCAACAACGCCGTGCGCGAGGCCATGCATTCGGTGTTTCTCTACCACGCCATCCAAGCGGGTATGGACATGGCGATCGTCAATCCCCAGATGCTGCAAATCTACAGCGACATCGAACCGGGACTGCTCGAACGGGTCGAAGATGTCATCCTCTGCCGCCGCGAAGACGCAGCCGAACGCCTCACGGAATACGCTTCGCAATTCACCAAAACCGCCGCGACGCAGACGCAGCAGACCGACGCCTGGCGCTCGGAGCCGCTCGGCAAGCGCATCGAATACGCCATGCTCAAGGGTGTGGCCGACTACATCGAGCAGGACGCGCTCGAAGGCTACCGCACGCTGGGTTCGCCCCTGGCAGTGATCGACCGGCTGCTGATGCCGGCCATGGAAGTCGTAGGCAATCTGTTCGGGCAGGGCAAAATGTTCCTGCCGCAAGTGGTCAAGACCGCCCGCGTGATGAAAAAAGCCGTCGCCGTACTGACTCCCTACATCGAGCAAGGTTCCGAAGCAAACGCCAAGAGCGCTGGCAAGGTGCTGGTGGCTACCGTGAAAGGCGACGTACACGACATCGGCAAGAACATCGTGGCGGTAGTCATGGCCTGCAACGGCTACACGATCCGCGACCTGGGCGTGATGGTCGAGTGTCCCCGCATCATCGACGAAGCCGTCGCCTGGGGCGCCGACGCGATCTGCCTGAGCGGACTGATTACCCCTTCGCTCGAGGAGATGATCCACGTCTGCGAAGAGCTGGAACGCCGGGGGTTGCAAATTCCCGTACTGATCGGCGGTGCGACCACTTCGGACGTACATACCGCCGTGAAGATCGCTCCGACCTACTCGGGCCCGGTGATCCATGCCGACAATGCCAGCCGCAACAACAAAATCCTCGGCGAACTGCTCGGTCCCGGCCGGGAGGAGTATCTGGCTCGCGTGCGCGAGGAGCAACAGACCCTGCGCGACCAGTACCGCCGCCGCGAGGAGATCCGCACGATCCTACCCTTCGGTCAGGTGCGCAAGCTGCGCGTGCCGAAACCCGCGTCCGAAATCGCCGTTCCGGCACATACGGGACGGCTGGTGTTTCCGGACATAAGTATCGCCGATGTGGAGCCGCTGATCGACTGGAACTTCTTCTTCCCGGCGTGGGGGCTCAAGGGCCGCGTACCGGAGATCTTCGAAAACCCCGAACACGGCGCCGAAGCCCGCAAGCTCTACGACGACGCGCAAAAGATGCTGGCCCGCATCCGCGAAGAAAAACTCCTCACCCTCCAGGGCGTAGCGGGTATTTTCGAAGCCGTCAGCCGGGGCGACGACATCGTGGTCACCGGCCCGAAAGACAAGAAATACATCCTGCCGATGCTGCGCAGCCAGGCCCCGGTCCGGGAAGCCCAGAGCCGCTGTCTGGCCGATTTCATCGCCGACGAAAAGGCAGGCAGAACCGACTATATCGGGGCCTTCGCCCTCACGGGCGGCATAGGGCTCAAGGAGCTGACCGAAAAGTTCCGCGCGGAGGGCGACGACTACAACGCCATCCTCTCGAAGCTGCTGGCCGACCGCCTGACCGAAGCTCTCTGCGAATGGGTGCATATCTTCATCCGCCGCCAGATGTGGGGTTACGAAACCGGTCCGGCGCTCACACCCGAACAGATCATCCGCAGCAAATACCGGGGTCGGCGCATGGCCTTCGGCTACCCGGCCTGTCCCGACCACTCGCACAAACGCGAGGTCTTCGACCTGCTGGCCGCCGACAAGACGACCGCCATGCGCCTGAACGACAACTATATGATTACACCTGAGGAGGCGCTCTGCGGCCTGTTCTTCGCCGACGCCGAATATTTCTCCGTCGGACGAATCGACCGAGAGCAACTGGCCGACTACGCCGCACGCCGCAACATGGACATAGAAACGATCGAAAAACTGATACCCAATAACATCTGATGAATATTACGGATCTCATACAGGGCGCCGTCGCTTCGCGCACGACCCGTTTCGCCTTCGAGCTGCTCCCGCCCCTGAAGGGGGACGGCACGCGCAGCGTCTTCGGAGCCATCGACCCGCTGATGGATTTCAACCCGGCCTACATCAACGTCACATTCCACCGCGAAGCCCTCAAAGAGGACATCCGCCCCGACGGAAGCCGCGAGTGGCACATCATGCGCCGCCGTCCGGGCACGGTCGGCATCTCGGCCGCGATCCGGCGCAAATACGACGTGGAGGTGGTTCCCCACCTGATCTGCGGCGGCTGGTCGAAATACGACATCGAGGATTCGCTGATCGATATGGATTTCCTGGGGCTGCACAACGTGCTGGCATTGCGGGGCGACAAGCGGCAGAACGAACCCCGCTTCGTCCCCTACGCCCAGGGACACGCCCACGCCGCCGACCTGGTGCGCCAGATCCAGGCCATGAACCGGGGAGAATTTATCGACGGCGAAGTCGAGGAGTGCCACCACTCCAAGTTCTCGGTAGGCGTAGCGGGCTATCCCGAAAAGCATTTCGAGGCGGCGAACGCCCAAAGCGACCTCCAGTACCTCAAGGAGAAGGTCGATGCGGGGGCCGACTACATCGTAACCCAGATGTTCTTCGACAACAGCAAGTACTTCGATTTCGTGGAGCGCTGCCGCAAAGCGGGCATCACGGTACCGATCATCCCGGGCATCAAGCCGATCTCGACGCCCAAGCACCTGGAGATCCTGCCCCGCACCTTCAGCGTCAGCCTGCCCGAGGAGTTGGTGAAGGCCGTCCGGACCTGCGGCGAGGACACACAGGCGGCCCGCGAGGTCGGGATAGAATGGGCGATCCACCAGGCCAAGGAGCTCAAAGCGGCCGGAGTGCCGATCATCCATTTCTACACGATGGGACGCACGGACAACATCCGCAAGATCGCCCGCAACGTATTCTAATTCCGAATAGGGCAAAGTAATTGCTATTAAACACTTAACCATGACACCCGTAGAGTTTCGCCGCCACCTGCACCGCCATCCGGAGCTCTCGTTCCGCGAAACGGAGAGCGCCCGCTTCATCGCCGAAGCGCTCCGCGAGGCAGGCATCCCCTGCCGTCCGATCGCCGGAACCGGCGTACTGGCCAAAATCGAAGGACGCGGCGACCTGCGGCGGGCCGTCGTGCTGCGGGCCGACATCGACGCCCTGCCCATCCGCGAACAGAGCGGCGCGGCGTGGAGTTCCGAGAACGACGGAGTGATGCACGCCTGCGGGCACGACATCCACGCAGCGGTGCTCTACGGCACCCTGCTCCGGCTCTCCGCCGAGCGGAATTTCGAGGGCACTCTTTTCGGAATCTTCCAACCCGGAGAGGAATCGAATCCCGGCGGAGCCTCCAAAGTGCTGGCCGAAAACCCCTTCGAAGGCTATACGGTGCTGGCCGTCGTCGGCGAGCACGTCGAACCCGCTTTGGACGCGGGCACGCTGGGCTTCCGCGCGGGCAAGTACATGGCCTCCAACGACGAACTGCGCCTCACGCTCGAAGGCGCGGGCGGACACGCGGCCATGCGTGCCGAACACCGCGACACGGTGAGTGCCGCCGCACAACTGATCCTGCACCTCACGGCCCTGAACACGCCCGAACGGGTCGTTTCGATCGGCAAGGTCGAAGCTGCGGGCGCCACGAACGTCATCCCGGACCGAGTCTATATGGAGGGAACGATGCGCACCTTCGACGAACGGGAGCGGGCCGAAGTGAAACGCACGATCGAAGAACTCGCCGCTGCGAACGACGCCTCATACGGCGTACGAACCTGGGTACACTTCACCCCCGGCTACCCGTGCGTGGTCAATGACCCGGAGTTGATCCGGCAGGCCGTCGCACTGGCCGAAACCGAAGGGATCCCCTTTCAAATGCTGCCCCTGCGCATGACTTCCGAAGATTTCGGCTTCTACGGCACCCGCTACCCGGCAATCTTCTACCGCCTGGGCGTCGGTCCCGGAGCCGGAAAACTGCATACATCCACTTTCAACCCCGACGAGGCGGCCATTCCGACCGGCATCCGGTTCATGGAACTCCTCGCCCGTAACTATTTCAACCGATGAATAAACTGAAAAATACGAAGAAATCGGCCGCATTCGACCGCTCTTCGCTGATCATTAACCTGTTCCGGGAATTTCCGAACAACAAATTTTCCCTCAAGCACCTGGCTTCGGCCTCGGGCGGCGCCACCAAGGAAGGCCGTCTTCGCACCCGTGAAATTATCGCGGAACTGCTCGCCCAGGGCACTATCGAGGAGTGCGGGCAGGAAAAGTACCGTCTCAGCGGCAAAGAGCGTCCCCGTCAGGAGGGCATCGTACAGATGATCTCGACAGGAGCGATGTATATCCGCTCCGAGGAGTTCGAAAACGACGTATATGTCAGCCAGCGCAATTCGCTGAATGCTCTGGACGGCGACCGCGTGGAGTTCGTCATCACCCGCCGCTCCCACGCCGGGTCCCTCGAAGGCGAGATCACCCGCATCGTGGAGCGCAGCCGCAAGCAATACGTGGGCACGGCCGACGTGAGCGACCACGCCATCTTCGTCAAGATGGATCCCCGGCGCATGCCGATGGACGTCTATCTCTCCAAGCGGGACAACCCTAACGTACAACACGGCGACAAAGTCGTGATCCGCATTACGGACTGGGCGTTGGGATCCAAAAGCCCCGCCGGAGAGCTGGTCGAGGTATTGGGCCGCGCCGGAGAGAACAATACCGAGATGCACGCCATCCTGGCCGAATACGGCCTGCCCTACCATTTCGAGCAAAAGGTCGAAGATGCGGCCCAGGCCATTCCTTCGACGATCACCAAAGCCGATTACGCCGCCCGGCGCGACTTCCGCAAGATAACGACCTTCACCATCGACCCGGCGGACGCCAAGGACTTCGACGACGCCCTCTCGATCCGCAAGATCGAAGACGGCGTATGGGAGGTGGGCGTACATATCGCCGACGTGACCCACTACGTTCAACCCCGCTCGGTGATCGACACCGAAGCCGAGGAGCGCGGCACATCGGTCTATCTGGTCGATCGCACGATTCCGATGCTGCCCGAAAAATTGAGCAACGAGCTTTGCTCGCTGCGCCCCGACGAAGAGAGTCTCTGCTTCTCGGCGGTCTTCACGCTCAACGAGGAAGCCGAAGTACTGGACAAATGGTTCGGCCGCACGGTCATCCTCTCCGACCGCCGTTTCACCTACGAGGAGGCGCAGCAGATCATCGAAACCGGCAAGGGCGACTTCGCCGAAGAGGTGCTGACGCTCAACCGTCTGGCCCAGCGGATGCGCAAAACACGCTTCAAGCGCGGAGCCGTAAGCTTCCAGCGCGAAGAAGCCAAGTTCAAACTCGACGCCGAAGGCAAACCCCTGGGCGTCTATTTCAAGGAGCAAAAGGAGGCCAACCAGCTCATCGAAGAGTTCATGCTGCTGGCCAACAAACAGGTCGCCGAATTCTGCGGACATCACAAAGTGAACGGCCGTGCCGTTCGGCGTACGATGGTTTACCGCGTACACGACGTTCCGAACGAGGAGAAGCTCGAAAAGTTCCGGTCCTTCGTTCTGCGCTTCGGCTACGTATTCAAGGCCGACAAGGGACGCGCCGTGGCCAAGGAGATGAACAAGCTGCTGGGACAGGCCAAAGGACGCATCGAGGAGAACGTCATTTCGAACCTCGCCGTACGTGCGATGTCCAAGGCCTTCTATTCGACCGACAACATCGGTCACTACGGCCTCGCTTTCCCCTACTACACGCACTTCACCTCGCCGATCCGCCGCTACCCGGACATGATGGTCCACCGGCTGCTGGCCCGCTACCTCGAAGGAGGCAAATCGGCCGACCGCGACACCTTCGAGAAACTCTGCGTACACGCCTCGGAGCGGGAAGTGATCGCTGCCGAAGCCGAACGCGCCTCGATCAAGTACAAAATGGTGGAGTTCATGCAGGACAAGATCGGCCAGTTCTTCGACGGCCATATCTCGGGCATGAGCGACTGGGGCATGTACGTCGAGCTGGACGAAACCCACATCGAAGGCATGGTTTCGCTGCGGGAAATGGAGGACGACCTCTACCAGTTCGACGAGAACCGCTACGAGGTCTATGGACGCCGCAAAGGACGGGTCTTCACCTTGGGCGATGCCGTGCGTATTCGCGTCAAGCGGGCCGACCTGCAACGCCGCCAGCTCGATTTCGAACTGGTGCACGATGCGGCGGCCGACTCCCGCGAGGACGACGTAAAGGGGCACGCAGCGATTCCAGTACGCCGCCAAAGCACGTCCCGACCGGGTAAGGGCGGCAAAACGTCCCGCAAAGGGGGCAAAAAAGGATCGAAGCGATGATCCGGGAACAGACGCAGCGAACCGCCGGAACCGGCCCCAACCGTGCGGAAGAGATATACGAAAAATGTCTGAAGCGTGATCCCCTCACGGCGGAGGAGGCGTATTGGCTTTACGAACAGGCCCCCCTGCAGGAGCTGGCTCTCACGGCTGACCGCGTGCGCCGTGCCGTAGTGCCCGACCCGGAGGTCGTGACCTGGCAGATCGACCGCAACGTGAACATCACCAACGTCTGCATTTCGGGCTGCCGCTTCTGCAATTTCCACTGCAAACCCCACCAGACGGAGCGGGCTTTCATCACCACGCTCGACGAATACAAGGAGAAAATCGAGCGGATGCTCGCCCTCGGCGGCGACCAGTTGCTGCTGCAGGGCGGTCTGCACCCGAAGCTGGGGATCGATTTCTACGAGGAGCTCTTCTCGACACTCAAGAGCCTCTATCCGCAGGTACGCCTGCACGCCCTCGGAGCGCCCGAAGTGGCGCACATCGCCCGCATCAGCGGCCTCACCACGCTCGACACCCTGAAGCGGCTGATCGCCGCCGGATTGGACTCCCTGCCGGGTGCCGGGGCCGAGATCCTCGATCCCGGCGTGCGGAAAGCCATCTCGCCCGCCAAACCTACGGTCGAGGAGTGGATCCAGGTGATGCACGAAGCCCACTGCCTCAACCTGCCGACCTCGGCGACGATGATGTACGGCCACGTCGAAACACCCCGTCAGCGTGTGGACCATCTGCTGCGCATCCGCGACCTGCAGGCCCGCTGTCCCGAAGGACATTACGGCTTTCTGGCCTTCATCCCTTGGATTTTCCGCTCGTCGGGCACCGAATTGGAGCGGCAGGGGGTCGCAACCCGCTTTTCACCATTGGAATACATTCGCATAATCGCCGTCAGCCGACTGGTTCTGAACAACATACGCAACATCCAGGCTTCGTGGCTCACCGTCGGCAAGACCACCGCTCAGGTAGCGCTGCACAGCGGCGCCAACGACATGGGTTCGATCATGATCGAGGAGAACGTCGTTTCTTCGGCCGGGGCGCACAACCAGTTCGATGCCGCAGGCATCCAACAAGCGATCCGCGAGGCGGGCTTCACGCCTCGTCTGCGGGACCAGCTTTACCGAATGCGGTAACGATCCCCGTGCGGCAAGCCATATCAACTGAAGAGGGGTATTTCCCTGCACGAATAAAAAAGCCGGAAAATTCCGGCTTTTTTATTCGGAACGAATTTTGAACTCTACCCGACGATTATAACCAACTCCCTATGACGGCATATTTACGGCCTGCTCTTCGACAGACAAGACTCTTCTCTCGATCCGGACTGACACGACACCTCGGACTTCTATACCGGACCGTACAGCCGACTATTGTGCTGTTCCTGCTTGTACTCGCCCTAACGGGCTGCCTTTCCGAAGATATCTCGACGGAAAAGGAAACCACGCTCGTCCGCGTCGGAGAGAAGGCCCCTCACTTCACGGTCGGGATGCTCGACGACACAGCGATCACCCTGTCCGACCTGCAAGGCAACGTGGTGTTGCTTACCTTCTTCTCCACGTGGTGCCCGACCTGCCGGGAGCAGATGCAGCAGATGCAAACCCAAATCGTCGATCGCTTTGCTGACCGGAAATTTCGCTTCCTTCCAATCAATCGAGGCGAAACGCAGCAGACCGTTCAAGAATTCTGCCGCGAGCTGGGAATCGCATTCTCCGTAGGTCTGGATCCCGACATGTCAATCTACTCGCTCTACGCCACCCGATACGTTCCCCGCAACTTTATCATCAGTCCCGATGGCAAAATCCTGCTCTCCGAAACCGACTACGACGCAACAATACAACGCCTGCTGATCGAGCAAATCGAACAAGCGCTCCAAACAACAGAATAAAGCAGCATACCCAACAAAGCCGACCGCACAAAACAGCCGTCTATGACTGACACGACCGGATTCCAAAGACACCCCGGAATTCCAACGGTTTCCACCCCGTAACCGTCCGATCTGCCGGGACACAGCAACATTGCCGAACCCCGCAATTTACTCCGCCTCGAATCGAACCGTCCCCTCTCATGCCTTCTCCAAAACCCCTCCACACACACCCTCTTCCTCACAAAACACAAACAGGCGGAGCTTGCAGAAGCTCCGCCTGTTCTTTCGAAATCCGGGATTTCGATTACTTCATCAGACCGGTTACCAGGAAGGTGATCGCCACGGTCAAAATACCGTACAACTCCGGGAAAGCGGCGAGGATCAGGGTTTTGGTACCCACGTCATGACCGTTACCTACGGCAGCGATACCGTTGGCGCAAAGCTGGCCCTGACGATACGACGAGAAAAAGTTCACCAGGCCGACCAAGATACCCAAACCGAAGATAGCGGCCGCCTGCAGCATCGTAACCGAATCGGTCAGGTAATTCATGATAAGGAAGAGCGAGGCAAAGCCATAAAGACCCTGCGAAGCGGGCAGACCCGACAGGATGATGTAGTTACCGAAGGCATTCGGGTTCTTCTTCATCGCACCGACTGCGGCGTTGCCCGCGATGGTAGTGCCGTAGCAACTGCCTACGGCCGCCAGAGTAAACATGATGGCCATACCGAGATAGCCCAACGTAATAGGTTCCATAAATCGAATTTTGTTTTAGTTGTTAATATTGATTATCATTTAGTTTATTCGTTTTTCAACGGGGTGAAGACGCGCGTTGCGGCCTCGAACCCGGCGTTCTTGTAGAACTCCACGAACGTCAGACGCAGCGGATGCACCACCGACGAGAGAACGCACATGAAGAGGTTGATGCCGTGTCCCAGCAGCAGGATCAGCAACATCACGAGCTGCTTCACGACCGGAATATCGGGACTCATACCAACGGCCAACTGGTTGAAGACCATCGCCAGAATACCACCCGAAAGGCCGATGGCGAACAGACGGATGTACGACAGCAGATCGCCCACCAGCCCCGACACATTATTATAGGTATTCCAGATACCGAGTCCGAAGTTCACGAAGATATTCTTGCCCGGCGAATTGAAGAAGAACATCAGCACCAGGCCGACGCCCAGGATCACCAGATAAGCGACCGAATGGAACGTGAAGCCCACGCTCTCGGGCAACAGGAACGCAGCAGCACTATCGACCAGCACGATGATCCAGCCGATCAGCCCCAGCGCATAGCGCAGGCCGAAGCTGTGGGCCGTGACATAAGCGTTGATCATCATGGCGAAAAGCACCTGCACGGCACCCAGTCCGATCGAAAGCGGGAAGAGGATGTCCGGTGTCAGCAGGTGATCGCGCAGGCTGCCCAGCCACTCCCATTCGGAAAGCTGCAATCCGAAAAACGAGCCCGACATCAGGCCGAAGACCATGCCCGAAAATCCGCACAGCATCGTCAGCATACCGATCTCCTTCATGGCTGAACTCCCCTTCTTGCGACCCAGCATCACTGCGGCCAAACCGCCCAGCATGATGACCAGTCCGTAACCGCCCTCGGCCATACAGAAGCCGAAGAAGATCATATAGAAAGGCGCGAAGAAGCGTGTCAAATCGATCGTGCCGTATTTGGGCAGCGCATACATCGCGCCGATCACCTCGAACAGATGGGCGAAGGGACGGTTGCGCAACTTCACCGGGGTATTGTCCTCGGGGGTCGGCGTACTCTTCAGGAAAATCAGATTGGGGTATTCGGCCAGCAGGGCATCCACCTTCGCGGAATCGGACTCCTCGGCCCACCCCTCCAGAATAACCAGCGTACCGTCGGCTTCAGGCTGCGCAGTATTCTTCACGCGAATCTCTTCCAACTTCCGCTTGAGCTCGATCCCATGCCGGCGGATCGCCTCCACCGAAAGAGCCGCACGGGAAAATTCCCGATCCAGCTCCGCGAGCTTCCTGCGAGCCTCGGCGATCTGGGCTTCGGCCTGACGACAGTCCATCGTCGGCGCCTTGACCTCCTGCGCATCGAGCACCACCTCCTCGCCCGGCCGGGTCACGACCACGAAGTAATCGAAGGTTTCACCCTCGTGCACCAGAGCGATCGTATAACGCTCCGACCACGCCTCGATATCCTTCTCGTAAGCCGCACGGCTGGTGAAGAAATAGCGCAACACCACGCCCTTGTCCGCTAACTTGCGAAGCGTATCGACCGAAAAATCGCCCCAGGGACGCAGCTCGTCGGCGGTTTTCTGCAAGCGTGCGATCTCCGAACGGAGCGCCGCTGCCTGCTGCGTAGCGGCCATGTAGCGGTCGAAAGCCTCGCCGCCGTCGGCGATGGGCTGCTCGTCCTTGACAAAGCGCTCGTCCTCCAAGAATCGTTTCAGGGTCTCGACTGCCTTGTGATGGTTGTCGATCGTAAGCAGCAGCTGACGGTCTTCGTCCGAAGGCTCCCATCCCGTAGTGGTAATATCGACCAGCCCCAGGCCGCGCAGCTTCTCGATGAAGTCGCTGCTCTGACCCGCATAGAGTACCAGGTCGTATTTCGACATTCTCGCTATCATAACATCGCGCCCTCCCCGGCTTGCTGTTGTTTGGTTTTCACGATCTTCTGGGCCGACTTGGAGAGGTTCTCCTCATCCTCCATGAAGCGTTTGATCTTGCGTATGGCATCCTCGTACCCGGGTATCTGCACCTTTTCGTAGAGGTTTACCTTCTGAGTAGTCTTGCGGCGTGCGAAATCCAGCAACTCCATCTTGCGGTTGAACACCTCGAACTCGATACCCAGGCGCGCGAGGCGCTTGAGAATATCGACTCCGTCGGCGAACCACACGGGAGCCGAGAAGAGGTCGTAATCCTTCTCCTCGAAACGGATGTCCTGCAACACCGGCGTACGCACGCCCGCGATCTTCTGCTCCGCAAGATCGACGTCGGCGATGCGCAGCAGGTCCGCATCGAACTCACCCCACAGGGAAACCATGTAGTCGTACTGCGCCGTAAGCGCGTCCAACTGCCGTCGGAAATCCTGTGCGGTGTCCTTCGCCTTCTTCACTTCGGAACGCAGGGCCGACTCCTTACTCTTGATCGTAGGGAGCGCCTTCTGCCGCATTTTCAGCTGTTTTCCGAGTTCGCCCAGCGAGGTCTTGTTATATTGGAATTTTATAGCCATTCTGTTTGAGTTGAATTGCTCTACTCGGTTTTAGGCCAGTATTTCTCCACCAGTTCGCTCTTGATAGCCACCTCTTCCTTCGAGAAGTATTTGGCGAAGAGCTCCCACGCCGTGTCGAGCATCTGCGTAATTTCGATATTGACGTCGATCGCCAGCAGTTTCTCCGAATAGTCGTAAGCGAACTTGAGCGCACGCTCGTCGTAGTCCGAAAGGTCGAAGCCGTTCTCCAGTTTGGTCTTGGCATTGGCCGCATCGGCGTAGAGACGCACGGCGGCGTTCATCACCTGCGGATGATCCTCGCGGGTCTTCTTGCCGATCACCAACTGTTTCAGACGCGACAGCGAACGGAACGGATCGACGATAACCTTACCCGTGTCCGAATCGTTGCGCAGGAACAACTGACCCTCGGTGATGTAACCGGTATTGTCGGGGATGGCGTGCGTGATGTCGCCGCCCGAAAGGGTCGTCACCGCGATAATGGTGATCGAGCCGCCGTTGGGCAACTGCACGGCCTTCTCGTAGATCTTCGCCAGGTCGGAGTAGAGCGAACCGGGCATCGAGTCCTTCGAAGGAATCTGATCCATACGGTTCGATACGATGGCCAGCGCATCGGCGTAAAGGGTCATGTCCGTCAGCAGCACCAGCACCTTTTCACCCTTATCGACGGCGAAATATTCAGCGGCGGTCAAGGCCATGTCCGGCACGAGCAGACGCTCCACCGGGGGATTCTCCGTGGTATTGACGAACGAAACGATGCGATCGAGCGCACCGGCGTTTTCGAACACCTGCTTGAAGTAGAGGAAGTCGTCGTTCGACAGACCCATGCCGCCCAGGATGATCTTGTCGGCCTTGGCACGCAGGGCCACATTGGCCATCACGGCGTTATAGGGCTGATCCGGATCGGCGAAGAAAGGAATCTTCTGGCCCGTCACGATCGTATTATTGAGGTCGATGCCGGCGATACCCGTGGCGATCAGCTCCGACGGCTGGATGCGGCGGAACGGATTCACCGTCGGACCGCCGATTTCGCGGGCTTCGCCCTCGATCTGCTCGCCGCCCTCGATAGGCTCGCCGTAGGCGTTGAAGAAACGGCCCGCCAGGTTATCCGAAACGCGCAGCTTCGGGGGTTCGCCGTGGAAAATTACCTCCGAATCGGTGGTAATACCCTCCGTGCCCGCGAAAACCTGCAAAGTCACCTGGTCGCCCATAATCTTCACCACCTGGGCCAACTTGCCGCCCACGGTGGCCAGCTCGTCATTACCCACGCCTTCGGCACGCAGCGTCACGGTCGCCTTGGTAATGTTTTCAATCTTGGTATATATCTTCTGAAATGCTCGTGTTGTCATACCGCGCCTTATTTGGATTCTTTTTCACTCACTGTTTTCTCGATCTGACGGCGGTAGTCCTCGAATTTCTCCGATTTCCACTCCGAATAGTTCATCTGACGGAAGAGGTTGATCAGGCCCTTGAAGAACGATGCGCACTCCTCGAAACCGGTGAACCCGAACTCCCGGTCGCAGATGTCGAGCACCATCTCGTACATCATCTTCTGGCGTTCGATCGGGCAGTTGGCGTCGATCTCGTCGAAGGCGTCCTGCTGCAAGATCACGAAGTCGATCAGCTCCGACTTCCAGAACCGCTCGTGGTACTCCACCGGCACACCGTCGTCACCCAGGATGTTGATCTGGTCGTTGGCCTCCTTACCGCGCTGCACGAGCGTCTTGCCCGTATAAACCTTATCCACCCAGCCCTTTTCGATGCGGGTGTCGAGGTACTCCTCAATCTCGGGATATTCGAGGTATTTCGAGTAGGACTCCAGCGGGTCGATAGCCGGGTAACGCTTCGAATCGGCGCGGCCCTGCGAAAGGGCGTAGAAACAGCGGGCGGCTTTCTTCGTCGATTCGGTCACCGGCTCCTTGAGGTTACCGCCGGCAGGCGACACCGTACCCAGGAAGGTCACCGAACCCGTCTTGCCGTTGCTCAGCTTGACCAGACCAGCCCGCGCATAGAAGTTCGAAATGATCGCCGAAAGATCGACCGGGAAGGCGTCCTGGCCCGGAAGCTCCTCCAAACGGTTGGACATCTCGCGCAGCGCCTGCGCCCAACGCGAAGTCGAGTCGGCCATAACGAGCACCTTGAGGCCCATCGAACGGTAGTACTCGCCGATGGTCATACCCGTATAAACGGACGCCTCACGCGCCGCGACGGGCATGTTCGAAGTATTGCAGATGATGATGGTACGTTCCATGAGCTTGTGACCCGTGCGGGGATCGACCAGCTCGGGGAACTCCTTAAAGATCTCGACCACCTCGTTGGCACGCTCGCCGCAGGCCACGATGATAATTACGTCGGCATCGGCCTGCTTCGAAATCGCATGCTGGAGCACCGTCTTGCCCGCACCGAAAGGCCCGGGGATGAAGCCCGTACCGCCCTCGGCCAGCGGGTTGAAAGTGTCGATGGCCCGCACGCCCGTCTCCATGACGCGCGAGGGGCGCGGCTTCTCCCGGTAACAGCGCACGGCCTGCTTCACGGGCCACCGCTGAACCATCGTAATATCGTGATCCCGGCCATCGGCATCGGTGATGACGGCGATCGTGTCCGTAACCTTGTACTCTCCGGTGGGCACGACGCTCTTGACCGTATAGGTTCCCTCCATCGTGAAGGGTACCATGATCTTGTGCTCGACCCACTCCTCCTTGACCTGGCCCAGCCACGATGCGGCCGAAACCTTGTCGCCGGGCTTAGCCAGCGGCTTGAACTCCCACTTCTTCTCGAAGTCGATAGGGTCGGTGATCGAACCGCGCGCGATGAACAGACCGTCCATCTTCTCCAGGTCGTTCTGCAGACCGTCGTAGTTGCGCGAAAGAAGACCGGGAGCGAGCGTCGCTTCCAGCATGTGACCCTCGAATTCGACCTTTTCGCCGATCTTCAGTCCGCGGGTCGAGTCGAAAACCTGCACGTAGGCATTGTCGCCCACGACCTTGATGACCTCGGCCATCATCTTGGTATCCCCGCAGTAAACGTGACAGATTTCGTTCTGGCCGACAGGGCCGTCCGCCTTCACGATCACGATGTTCGAGATGATACCGTTTACTCGTCCTGTTGTTTTCATTATCTGTTTTATTGTTTATTGATCAAATCCTTGCCGTCCAGACTGGTCATCAGGCGGTGCAGCATTTCGCGCCCCTGCTTGTCGTCCAAACGGGTCCAGCGCGCCACGATGTTCACCTTCACCAGGTAAGCCAGCAGCGCGTTGATGTCGAAATAATCGAAAGTGGAAAGCTCCTCGGCCTGGTTCCAGCGGATCGCGTCGATCTTGCGCTCCTTCTCCACCAGGTTGGTTTCGTCGTTCACGGCAGCGATCACCGCCTCCAGATAGGGGACATCGCCCCGCAAGCCGAAATCGGCGGCCGACGAGCGTTTGAGCTGCTGCGAAGTTTCATCCCCGCCTACGACAGACTGCTCGGCCGAACGTCCCGTGGCGCGTGCCACGACAGCAGCGGCAATGTTGCGCAAATTGCGGTCGAAGTCCGCCCACTGGCGCAGGAAGCGGCTTTTGGAGTGAGCGCACTCGTCGTAGTAGGCCGAGAACAGAGCGTTCTCGAACGATCGGTCGGTATCGATCCCGTCCTCGTTGTCGGCATCTTCATCGACGATGGCCGAATAGGAACGGATCACGGTCGCCATACGCGCCGGAAGCCGGTCGGGGTTCTTGGTCTGCTCCTCGATCTCTTCCCGCGAGAGGTTGCCCAGCGGGTTGTGCGCCGTGCGTCCCTTGCGGAAATTGACCAGGTTCTCGCAGTCGTAGTAACCGTAAAGCAGGCGCACGCAACGTGCATCGCGGGCGGAAACCCCTTCGAGAATCTCCTCGATGATCGCCCGGGCATTGAAGCCCTTGGTATCGGCATCGAGCGAATACTCCCGCAATCCGGCTACCAAACAGTAGTAATTCTTGTCGAACATGGCGCCCGGCTTAAGCGTTATACAGCATTTTATAGACCTTGTCGCGCAGGTACTCCTTCAACAAAGCGTCGAAATCCTGGTCCGAGAACGAAATGTAGTAGCCGCCGTCTTTGGCACCCACCTTGAATCCCGTCCTGACCTCCTTCGAATAACCCACTTCGACGCCTGCGGCCAGCAGCTCCTTCGCAGCGGCTTCGAACGTCGCTTCGAACGCCTTCTGTTCCGCCTCCGGCAGCAGGGCCTTCAACTGGTTCTTCGACGAATCGGCGCCGCTCCAGTTCTTGGCGACGGTAAGCAGCATCTGCTTCACGAATTCGGGATCGAGCGTCGCGGCTTTCACGGCGGGAGCCGTGCTCTTGGCGATAATCATGGAGCTGATCTCGGACTTGATCTTCGAGAGGGCCTGCTTGCCCGCGAGCGAAATCTCGGTCATCGCGTTCTTCTCCACATCCTGCGCTTTGGTATTGGCATCGGCGAGGATCTTCGCGGCCTGCGCCTCGGCTTCCTTCACGATCTTGGCCGCATTGGTCTTCGCTTCGGCCACCAGACGTTCCGCCTCGGCACGGCCTTTCTCCAGTCCCTCGTCGTAGAGCTTCTGGGTTAACTGTTGAAGTTTGTTTTCCATAGAATTTATGTTTATTATATTTGAATTTCTTATTCGTCACTCCATGACCTCGCGTCACGGATTCCGGGATGCAGCCCGGCCTCGCACCGACCCCGCCGACCGAAACGCACGGCATACAGCACCGCTTTCCCCGCCGGCAAATCCGACCGCAGGCATACGATCCGGGATCATCGGAATCTTTCTCTTCCTCACCTCCATCCGAAACTCGATCGCAAGCGATCTCTCCCCGACTCCGACCGGAAACATCGGAACTGTTCCCGAAATCACACTCCTCCGAATTAGTTCCTACAAATATATAAAATCCATTTTAACCCACGCATATTCGGCGCATTTTTTTTCGGATCGAACCATAAAAAAATCGTTTGGGACAACCAACGTCTTCATCTCGAAAAAAGCTCCCTCCGAATGAAAATCCGAAGGGAGCAACGGCTTATTTCAAAATTCATCGCCCTGATGTTCGGGACGCAGCAGATCGGTGACTACCTTTACGGGCGAAAAAGTCGTGACGGGGACTTCGACGAAGACCGTATTCCAACGGGCCATGGCACCGTTCCAAAGACCGGGCAGTTCCTGCGCGAGCAACTCGCGTCCGCCGTCCGACTTGCGGGAGATGAAACCCGTGGCGGGATCGACGAACTCCCGCAGATCGAAACGGCCGCCTTTCGAGGTGCGGAAGCTGCAAACCAGATCCACCGGATTGAAATGGGTTGCCGAGCGCATCAATTCCCGCTTTTCGGGAGCGATCTGGTTCGATTCGGCGATCTGGAGCGTCTCCAACCCGTCGGCCCCGGTCACCCAGAAAGGGCCGCCGCCCGGTTCGCCTTCGTTGCGCACCATGCCGCACACCCGGATCGGGCGGTCGAGCACCCGTCTCAAAAGAGCCGTGCCGTAATCCTTGGGCAGTTTCACGAAGAGTTCATTCTCGATGAACGCGGCGATGGGCTCCAACTCGGCACCCGGCACTTCGAGGGCCATGAGGTATTCGAAAATCCGCTCCTGCAATGCGAGCAACACTCCGGCCAGCGCTTTTTTATAAAGCACCGTATCGCCCCGCCGGGCATCGGTAGTAACATTGTCGATATTTTTAACGAAGACTATGTCCGCATCGATCTTTCCGAGGTTCCCGATCAGCGCCCCGTGTCCCGCAGGACGGAAGAGCAGCCGCCCGTCTGCCCGTCGGAAAGGCGTACAGTCGGGATTCACGGCCAGCGTATCGGTCGAAGGGTCCTGCACGGAGAAGGAGATGCGATACTTGACCCCGAAACGGGATTCGTAACCCGGTATCTTTTCGGCCAGCAACGCTTCGAAACGGGTCAGATGCTCGGGCGAGACGGTAAAGTGAATCTTCACCTCGCCCCCGGCGGCGGCGTACTGCGCCCCTTCGACCAGATGTTCTTCGACGGCTTTGCGCACCTCATCCCCATAGCGGTGGAACGACACCAGTCCCTTCGGGGTTTCCCCGTAACGGAGTCCTTCGGCGACGATATTTTCGACCGTCCGCAGCTCGTCGGCATCGTCACCGATGATCGTCCGCAGCTCGGGCCAGAAGGCGAAGCGGCGGCGGTTGGCCAGCAACTCCCCGACTACAGCCGTACGGCGCCCCTCGCGGACGAACTCGAACAAATCCTTGAACATACGGGTCGCGGCGCCCGAAGCGGGCACGAATTTCACCACCCGCAAAGACTCCTTCGCACGGTCGTAACGGGCCGCCGCCTGCTCGATCCCGGCCGCATCCAGCACCCGAATACCGTCGCCGCACGAAGCGGCCCGCATCACGGGAAGAAAGGGAAAACCCTCCCGAAAATTCTTCAACTGGGTTTCGAGAGCCGCCGGCGTCAGGCCGTGCTCCTCCATTTGCACAAAATCCTCTTTCGTAAACATATCGGAAACCGTTTATCAGTCACATTCATTCTCTTTCAGCAAGATCGGCGCCACATCGACCGACGCCCGACGAAGCGGACGATAAAAAACAGCGACTCCGCCCGTTTTTCTCTTCACGCACACGGCGCCCTGCCCGCCTGTTACAAAAAGCTCCCTTCTCACTCGCATAGATCGAAACCGTTGAACGGTCGTTCTCCTTGCCCGACACAACGCCCCGCATCACTCGACCGAAAACGGCGAATTGCGGCCCCCTTTCTCTCCGCCGGGCAAAAAAGCCGTCCTCTCCTGCCTCGCTCATCGGAAACATCGAACTGCACTCTCTGTTTTCTCCGCCCGGCAGAACGAGTGAAGTCGTTCTGCCCTCGCTTGTCGAAAACATTCAAATTAACGAAATAATTCCTAACTTTGCAAATATGATACGAGAATTTAACAATCCCGAACTCGCACCGCGCAACAGTTTTCACGTGGCGCAACGAGCGGCACGCCTCATCGAGTTCGACCGGACGGAAGATTTGCAGGAACTCTTCGAGAAAGGGATGCCTGATCCGTGGTACGTCCTCGGCGGAGGCAACAACGTCCTCTTCACGCAGGACTATCCCGGCACACTGCTGACCCCTGTGGCACAAGGTATCCGCATCGTGGACGAACAGCCGGACTGCGTGACGGTCGAAGCCGACGCGGGCGTCGAGTGGGACGACCTGGTCGAATGGGCCGTGCAGCACGAACTGTGGGGATTGGAGAATCTCTCGCTCATCCCCGGCAAAGTCGGGGCCGCACCCGTCCAGAACATCGGGGCTTACGGCTGCGAGGCCAAGGATGCGATCCGGAGCGTCGAGATGTTCTGCACGGAGAGCCTCAACACGCTCGTCCTGAACAGAGAACACTGCGCGTTCGGGTACCGGGACAGCGTCTTCAAGCGCTCCCTGCGGGGACGTGTAATCATCACTTCGGTCCGCTTTGCGTTGAGCCGCACGCCCCGGCCCCAACTCGAATACGGGGATTTGGCCGCAGAGGTCGAAGCACGGGGAGGCGCCACGCTGCGCAACATCCGCGAGGCCGTCTGTGCGATCCGCCGGGCCAAGCTGCCCGACCCTGCGGTGACAGGCAACGCCGGGAGCTTCTTCAAGAATCCGGTCGTCGGCCGCGAAGAGGCCGAACGCTTGTCGGCACTCTATCCCGATATGCCGCACTATCCGGCAGCCGACCCTTCGCAAGTCAAGCTGGCCGCGGGCTGGCTGATCGACCGCGCCGGACTGAAGGGTCACAGCGAAGGACGCGTAGGCATCCACCCCCGGCAGGCGCTGGTGATTATCAACCTCGGAGGCGCTACGGGTACGGAGATCGTCGCTTTCGCCCGCAAGGTGCAGGAACAGGTAAAGAAACGCTTCGGCGTGGAGATCGAACCCGAAGTCAATATATTATAAAACCGACAAGGCACTGCCTATGAACCTACTGGACAATTTCCAACGCTACATCCGCCGCAACGAGCTGGCCGCTCCGGAGGATTTCATCCTGCTGACCGTTTCGGGCGGCGTGGACTCGATGGTCATGCTCTCGCTCTTCGTGCGAAGCGGCTATCGCGTCGGCGTGGCCCACTGCAATTTCCAGTTGCGAGGCGTGGAGAGCGAAGAGGACGAGGAGCTCGTACGACGCGAGGCGGAGAAGTACGGCGTGCCCTGGTACAACAAACGCTTCGACACCAAAGGGGAGATGGAGCGCACGGGCGAATCGATGGAAATGGCCGCACGGCGGCTGCGCTACGCCTGGTTCGACGAATTGAGCCGCGAGCACGGTTACACGGTGGTAGCCATCGCCCACCACATCGACGACTCGATCGAAACCTTCTTCATCAACCTGTTGCGCGGCACCGGCCTGCGGGGTCTGACAGGGATCACCACCCATGCCGGGAAGCTGATCCGCCCGCTGATGTTCGCTTCGCGCAAGGACATCCTCGAATACGCCGTAGCGCAGCACATCCCCTACCGGGAAGATTCGTCGAACCGCTCGACCAAATACCTGCGCAACAAGATCCGCCTGGGACTCGTACCCCGCATCAAGGAGATCAGCCCCAAGTTCACCGACCTGATGCGTCAGAACATCGGCCGTCTGACCGACGCGCAGCTCTTCATCAACCACGGCATCCAGCGCATCCGCGAAGAGGTCATCACCACCGAAAACGGGATCGACACGATCCACATCGACCGTATCGACCGGGCTTTCCCGCTGAATTTCGTAATCTTCGAACTGCTCAACTCGACCTATTCGTTCAAAGGCGACGTGTCGGACGCCTTGGTCAGGGCGCTGGAGCAGAACTCCGGCACGGGCAAGCGGTTCTACTCCAAATCCCACGTGGCGTACATCGACCGGGGACGGATCATGGTGACCCCGATCCCGGCGGACGACCCCTGCCAGGTGCAGGTCGAGGCGGGCGCCCCGCGCTGCTACTGCGGCAACTCGGTGCTCTACTTCGAGCTGCGCGACATCGACGATATCCAGGGCTTCGGCGTACCCGAACACATCGCCCAGGTGGATGCCGACAAACTCAAATACCCGCTCACGGTGCGCCGCTGGCAGGAGGGGGACTGGTTCATTCCCTACGGCATGTCCGGCCGCAAGAAGGTCAGCGACTACCTGATCGACCATAAAGTCCCGCTGCCGGAGAAGGTGCGGCAGTTCGTACTGCTTTCCGGGGACGAGATCGTCTGGCTCGTCGGGCGGCGCATCGACGACCGCTACCGGCTCACGGCCGAGACCGAAAACGTACTGCGCATCACCAAAGAGATCATTTAAGCCATGGCGAAAGGCGGCGTAAAATTCAAAGATACGGTGGCGGCCTACGACCGTCTCCGAGGCGAAATCACGGCGCGGAAGTTCGCGCCCGTCTATCTGCTCATGGGCGAGGAGGCCTTCTTCATCGACGCTCTCTGCGACCTGCTGGCCTCGACGATCCTCCAGGAGTCCGAACGGGCTTTCAACCAGCTAACCGTCTATGGGCGGGACTCCGACGCGGGACAGGTGGTGAACCTCTGCCGGCAGATGCCGATGATGGGTTCGTACCAGGTAGTGATTCTCAAGGAGGCGCAGCAACTGCGCGGCCTCGACAAACTCTCGCTATACACTTCGAAACCATCACCCACGACGATCCTGATCGTCTGCCACAAGGAGAAGAACGTGGACAAGCGTTCGCAGCTCTACAAAAGCATCGCCCAGCACGGTACGGTGCTCGAATCGATCCGGCCGCGCGACTACGAGATCGGCCCCTGGCTCGCGCAGTTCGTCGCCTCGAAAGGCTGCACGATCGACGCGAAAGCCCAGGCGATGCTGACCGACCACCTGGGCACCGACCTCGCCAAAATCTCCAACGAACTGGGCAAGCTGCTGCTCTCGCTGCCGGAAGGAACGAAGAAAATCACCGACGCACACATCGAACAGAACATCGGCATCTCGAAGGATTTCAATAACTTCGAACTCTGCAAGGCCGTCACAGGACAGAACCTCGAACAGGCCCTGCGCATCGCCGACCATTTCGCCCGCAACCCCAAAGACAACCCCCTGCTGGTAACGATTCTGGCCCTTTTCAATCAGTTCCGCGAAATTTTCCGCATCAACTACCTGCGGTGGCTCAGCCGCCACAAGGGAGTTCCGTTTCCCTCGGACACGGAACTCATGGGCATCCTGCGAATGAACAACGCCTACGCTCTGGGCGAACTGAAGCAGACCTCGGCACGGTGGGACAACCGCCGGGTGTTCCGTATCCTGGGGCTGCTGCGCGAATACGACGCCAAATCGAAGGGCATAAACGCGGGCGGCGCCCCGGACGGGGAGCTGCTCCGCGAGCTGCTTCTCAAAATCTTCCTCCAATAATGGAACGCATCCTGCTGCGCAACGGTATCCCGGAGCCGATGCCCCGCATCGAAGGCACATACCTCTATCAGACGCTTCATGTCCGGGGACGCCGCCCCCTCTGGCTCGACCGCCACACGGAGCTATTGGCTCGCAATATACAAGAGCTTTTCGGGCTGCGCTGGGCCCCCGACCTTCGCCGACTGGAGGCACAGATCGCCACTCTGCTCGACGCCAACCGTCACCCCGTCGCAGGCTCTTCGTTCGTACGCATGGCCTTCACACCGGCGGGCGACCTGCTGCTGATCCCCGGAGCAGTATCCCTCTACGACGGGTATACCCTGCGGTCGCTGCGGCCCGCTGCGGCTGTCGTGAACTACGGCGTTCCCTACCCCGAATACCCCACCTCGGCACGCGAGGCAGCCTGCATGCTGGCTTTGCAGGCAGCGGAGACAGCGGACAACCGGGCGGCGGAAGCGGACATTGAACGGGCGGCAGTCCGGACAGGCGTACAAGCGGTGATCCGCTGCGACGGCGAGGGATTCGTGCACGTATGCGACGAAGCGCCCCTGTTCGCCGTGAAAGGGAAAAAAGTCTATACTCCGCCCGCCCCGCCGAGTGTCGAACGGGAATTGGCGTACCGGGCCGTCGAAGCCGCCCGCCTGCCTCTGCTGGAGCTGGAGATCGGCCGGGAGCAACTCGCCCGTTTCGACGAAATTTTCTATGTCGATCACCGGGGCCTCACCTCGCTATCGGCCTGCGAAGGGCAACTCTACGCCGCAATCATCACCGAACGTATCGCCCGCGTCCTGAACAAATTATACTAACGCATCCTGCCCGATACAAACCGGACAGGTTTCCTTTGTCCCACCCTATTTGCAATACCTTTACAAAAGATCGGAATGCACTCGGCATAAAAAACAGTTCGCTCGTTTCATTCTGCACTCATTTTCATTACTTTTGCAGAAAGTCGGATACATTCGGCGACACCCCCGGATCCATTTGTTGGATTCTGTATTCATTTTCATTACCTTTGCTCCCAATGTCACACACCATCGCCATTTTTCCGGGATCGTTCGATCCCTTTACCCGGGGCCATCAGGCACTCGTGGACGATGCCCTGCGAATCTTCGACAAGGTCGTCATCGGCATCGGCAACAATGTTTCCAAGGCAGGACTGCTGCGCATCGAAGCCCGCAAACAACTCATCGAAGACCTCTATGCGGACAACCCCCGGGTCGAAGTGAGAATCTACACCGGTCTGACGGGCGACTTCGCCCGCGACCAGCATGCCTCGGCCATCATCCGCGGCGTGCGCAACACCACCGATTTCGAATACGAGCGGACGATGGAGGCGACCAACCACCGCCTGCATCCCGACATCATCACCGTGATGCTCTTCACCCCGGCTCCCGTAGCCGACATCGCCTCGAGCACCGTACGCGAAGTGCTGGCTTTCGGCCGCACGGTCGATGAATTCATGCCCGAAGGAATAGACATAAAAAAATACCTCTGATTACTATATTGCTATGATGGAATTTACCGCAGAAATGATCGCCGGTTTTCTCGGCGGCCAAGTCGCAGGCGACAAAGAGGCCAAGGTGCACACCGTCTCCTCGATCGAAGAGGGCGAACCCGGCGCCCTGACCTACCTGACCAACCCCAAATACGAAAAACACCTTTACAAAACCCGTGCGTCGATCGTATTGGTGAACAAGGATTTCACCCCTTCGGAACCCGTGACCGCCACCTTGATTAAAGTCGAAGACACCGGCGCCGCAGTGCTCAAACTGCTGCAAATGTATCAGGCCGCAAAACCCCGCAAACAGGGCATCAGCGAGCGGGCTTCGATCTCGGAACGGGCGACACTGGGCGAAGGTTGTTACGTGGGCGATTTCGCCGTTATCGAGGCGGGAGCCCGCATCGGCGCCGACTGCCAGATCTATCCCCAGGTCTATATCGGTGACGGCGTGACCGTCGGCGACGGAACGATCCTCTACCCGGGTGTCAAGATTTACGAGGGGTGCGTGATCGGCAGCCGCTGCATCCTGCATGCGGGTGCGGTGATCGGCGCCGACGGCTTCGGCTTCATTCCCAATGCCGCAGGCCGCTTCGACAAGATTCCGCAACTGGGCAACGTCGTCGTCGAAGACGACGTGGAAATCGGCGCCAACACCTGCATCGACCGGGCCAAGACCGACTCGACGATCATCCGCCGGGGCGTGAAACTCGACAACCTGATCCAGATCGGCCACAACGTGCAAATCGGCGAGAATACCGTCTCCTCTGCCCAGACAGGCATCGCAGGCACTTCGAAAGTGGGGCACAACTGTTTCCTCGCGGGACAGGTCGGCATCGCGGACCACGTGACCATCGGCGACCGGGTCTGCATCGGCTCCAAAAGCGGTCTCGACAAAGACGTACCCGACGGAGAAGTACGTTTCGGCTATCCGGCACTGCCCGGCATGCAATATCACCGCGCATCGGCCATCTTCAAGAACCTGCCCGACCTGGCACGCCGCGTGAGTCAGGCGGAAAAGGAGATCGCGGCCCTCAAGGAGAAGTAACGTCCCCGCACCGTGTCCGACCCGACGACATACCGCATCATGGGCATCGACCCCGGCACCAACTACATGGGGTACGGGGTGCTGGAGGTTTGCGGACGGGAGGTCCGATCGGTCGTGCTGGGCGACATCGACCTGCACAGGATGAACGATCCTTACGAAAAGCTGCGCTACATTTTCGAGCGGGTCGGTGCTCTCGTGGACGAATACCGCCCCCGCGAGGTGGCCCTCGAATCGCCCTTCTTCGGCGAGAACGTGCAGTCGATGCTCAAGCTGGGCCGGGCGCAAGGCGTGGCGATGGCTGCGGCGTTGAGCCGCGGGCTGCAGGTATTCGAATACGCCCCCACACGCATCAAACAGTGTATCACGGGCCGAGGCTCGGCCCCCAAGGAGCAGGTCGCGGCCCTCGTCAGCAGCATGCTCACGATCGAACGTCCGCTCCGGCGACTGGACGCTACGGACGGTATGGCCGTCGCCCTGTGCCACCATTTCATGAGTTCGAACCCATTGAACGGCGCCCTCGGCGAAGATCGGTTCAAAGGACTCGGCGGAGGCCGCAAGGCTGCCTCGGCAAAGGGCAGTTCGAGCTGGGAACGGTTTTTGAAGGATAATCCCCAGCGCGAAATCCGGCAAACGCCGCGAACACCCCAAAAGACGAATCACAAACCGACCAAATAATCATTTTAATCCTTTCTCAGCACTATGAAAAAAGCGTTAATAGGTCTTCTTGCCGCAGGCACCCTCGTGGGATGCGGAGGCAATACCTACACCATCACCGGCAAACTGGACCCGGGAATCACGGACTCCGTATTCCTGATGCAAGGCAATCCCGAAAATCCGACCATCGCATCAGCAGCCGTCGCTGCGGACGGTACGTTCAAAATCAAAGGCACGATCGACCAGCCGGACCTGGCCATCCTTACCAACCGGCACCGCCAGGGCATCGGGTTCATCTTCCTCGAACCGGGAAAAATCGACGTTAAAACTGCGGATCTGGGCCAATTCCAAGTCGGCGGCACCCGCTCGAACGAGATTTTCCAGCCGATAAACGACTCTTTGGGCATGCTTCAGGGACAATTCCTGGTGGCCATGCAGGAAAACGACATGGAGAAATTCGATTCGCTGAACCAGGTAGCCAACGGCATCATGCGCCGCGCTTTGGACAACAACTCCGACAACCTGGTCGGCGTTTACTTCTTCGGAAACCTCTATAACGAAATGGAACCGCAGGAAGCCCGCGAAATCCTGAATAAATTCCCCGAACAGATGCAGAAAACCCAGATCCTGACCGCCATCGCCAAATCGATCGCCGCCCAGGAAAATACCGAAATCGGCAAGCCCTATCTGGAAATCGCGCTGCCCGACTCCCTGGGTGAAACCGTTTCGGTGACACCCCTCATCGGCCCCGGCAAATGGGTGCTGATCGACTTCTGGGCAACCTGGTGCGGTCCCTGCCGCGGCGAATTGCCCTATCTGAAGGAGGCGTTCAAGGAGTTCGGCCCCAAAGGATTCAACATTTACGGCGTATCGCTCGACAACGATGCCGAGAGTTGGAAAGAATTCCTTGTAAAAGAGGAGATGACGTGGCCCAACGTAATCGCCGTCACCGACGGCAAGAGCGCCCCGATCGTCGAAGAGTACGGAATCCGCAGCATCCCGACCAACTTCCTGATCTCGCCCGAAGGCAAGATCGTCGCCAAAGACCTGCGAGGCGAAGGAATCAAGGAGAAGCTCGCCGAACTGATCAAATAAGCGCATCCGGCAAAATCATCGAATTACCCCTGCGGATTTCAGCCCGCAGGGGTAATTTTTGTATGACAAATCTCCGGTCCCCATAGCCAGTCGGACACGACAACTGCCCTTTTTCCCGGCAACGATATTTCCACCGACAAACTCCCGGAAAAGAATCCGTACAAAACACAAATTACCTCAAATCAAACATTATCAATATATTATATTCAAAATTAACCCTCTTACCAAGATATAAAATAAAAAGACCGGTAAATTTTACGACAAATTATTTGCATAAGAGCAATTTTCACACTACATTTGCATTCGCAATTCGGCGCCGTAGCTTAATTGAATAGAGCATCTGACTACGGATCAGAAGGTTACAGGTTTGAGTCCTGTCGGCGTCACACTGAAAACCAGCCACTTACAGCGTTGTAGGTGGCTGGTCTGTTTTTGGTCGGACACACAATTTACACACAACTTGCGCCTAATTGCCGCCGTCCGTGTCCGGGGCGATCCGCAAAATACGCGCCCGCAATTCGGACAATATCCGGCGTTCCGCCTTTTTCTGTTTGTTGCTCCAGTATCGGCGCTCGCCGGGCCTCAGTGCTTCCTGCACCCGTACCCGTGCCCGGTCGTATTGCGCCCTTGCTTCCTTTATTTGCGTGTCATTTCCTGAAGTCATAGTGTTTGTTGGTTGAGGGGTCGAACGTCAAAAAATCGCCGTCTCTGGTCCATTCGCGGATAGTGTAGCACCCGCCCGGCATATACGCGGCATTGTGCCGGGCTGCGGCCTCGGTGGGAAACACTCCCACCGTATAGCCGTCCGCCGAAAGTTCGTAAAGCATCATATTTCCGTATGGTTGTTTAAATATTGCAGTCTCGCCGTTATCGACTGGGCTGCCAACTTCATTATTTCGGCCCTCGCGTTCTCGAATGCGTTGTATAAATTCTCGTTCTTATCGTCGGCTTCATTGTCGCCGAACTCCATCCGGGAGGCGTCATAGGCATCCTCGTACAGGTCCGTCAGTTTGATATAAATACTTAAATACCCGCGCGTCGCCGGGGATAGCTTCACCCCTTTCAAATCCTCTATTGTCATAGTGCGTTACTGGTTTACCGTTATTTCTCCTTTTGCGATTTCCTGACCGGGTAAATATTCCCGGAACTCCAGATACAGCCCCCGATCGACCAAAAAGGAGAAAGCCGCATTTTTCAGATATTTTTCCGTATTGAACCGCCGCCCGATCTCCGCTAGCAGGTCCTCAAAGGCTGCGCCCCCCGTATCCACCCGGGCGGGGAGCGTGATTGTTGTTTTCTCTTTCATTGTTTCAGTGCATTATGTTAGTAAACCGTTACGAAATTCTCCACCTTGAACGAGCGCCAGCCGCCCGCCTCAATGTCGTAATACTTGACCGTGCACCCGTCATCCGGTCGGCCGGTGCCCTTGATCGTGGCCGCCACCTCGTGCAGCGTGCCCGCCGCCTTGCGTAGTGTTCCGTCGGCTTTCTCGTATGCGAACCGTACCACGCCCGCCCGCATCCGCTGCGTCAGGCGGTAAAGGCTCCAAGCCTTGACAAGGCAGATACTGAAAGCCTTACCCGTTGTCCGGGCAATCGTCCACGCCCGGCGCATAATCGTTTGCAAATCGTTTCTTTTCATTGTCTGTATTGGTTTTTGGTTGTTCGTTCTTCCTTGTTTCGGGTCGGGACGGCGGTTGAGGCCGCCCCGGTTCCCTTCGTTGGTTTAACAGCACTTGCAAAGCCTCTGCGATTTCCGGGTATTCGTTCCCTTGTTCATCCCATACGGCCGCTACCGTCGTGCTCTCTTTCTCTATCGTCCAGCTCGGAGCCGTCCAATAATCCCCGGCATCCTCTCTGATTTCGGCCTTATAGCTCACAAAAGCCGTGAATCCCTCGTACTCGATTTCGAAACCTTCATCTACGCCGTTGCAATGATAGTTGATGTAGTTGGCGATCTCCTTTGCGAATTGATTGTAAGCAGTCGGTGTCATTGTCTTTAACTGTTATTTTGATTTCTTGATACAAATATAAGTGATATTTTGATGTCGTGCAAATATTTTGAGATAAAAATCTAATTGGCAATAAAATTTTTTGCCCTTTATATAAATATCAATATATTTGCGGTAAATAATACGTTAAAATGAGAGTTAAAGAATTATTAAAGGAGCAAGGAATGACCGCAAAAGAGTTGGCGGCACGTCTCGGAATGACTGAAACGGGGTTGAGTATTGCAATCGGCGACAACGGAAATCCGTCGTTAAAACGATTGCAAGAAATAGCCGATATTTTGGGCGTCTCGGTTCCGGAGCTATTCGCCCCGCAGCCGACGAATACGATCACCTGCCCCAAGTGCGGTGCGGTGCTGGAAGTCAAAGAGAGGGGGTAAGGTTATGACACAGAAAGATGCGATAAAACTATTTGAGGATAGGCAGGTACGTTCCGTGTGGGATTCCGAGGCCAAAAAGTGGTATATCTCCATTATTGACGTTATCGAGGTATTAACAGATAGCGCAAACCCCCGCCGATACTGGAGCGACCTCAAACGCAAGCTACAGGCCGAGGGAAGTCAGTTGTACGAAAATATCGTACAACTCAAAATGAAGTCCTCGGACGGGAAAAGCTACAACACCGATGTGGCCGATGTCGAACAACTATTCCGGCTAATACAATCCATCCCATCACCAAAGGCGGAACCGTTCAAACAATGGTTAGCGCAATTAGGCCGGGAACGGCTGGAAGAAATCGATGATCCAGAGCAAGGTATTGAGCGCCTAATGGAGTATTACCACAGCAAAGGCTATTCGGCCAACTGGATAAATCAAAGGCTTAAATCCATCGAGGTACGCAAAGAGCTTACCGATGAATGGGAACGCCGCGGAATACAAAAAGGTCGGCAATACGCGATCCTTACCGATGTCATTACACAGGGTTGGTCTGGTCTATCAACAAAGCAGTACAAGCAATATAAAGGGCTTAAAACCGAGAGCCTGCGGGATAACATGACTAACCTCGAATTAGTACTAAATATGCTTGCAGAAGCCTCAACAACCGAGATTTCACAAAAGGAAGAGCCCAAAACATTTGAGCATAGCAAGCAAATTGCACACCGGGGCGGCAAGGTTGCCGGTGCTGCTCGGAAAGAACTTGAGGCCCAGACCGGCCAAAAAGTTGTTAGCCCGTTGAATGCTAAAAAGGCTCTCAAGAAATAATATTGTACTGTTATGGAACTGCAACCTATCCAAAGTAAGATTTACGAGATACGGGGCCAGCGGGTGATGCTGGACTTCGACTTGGCGGAACTTTATCAAGTGGAAACACGAACACTCAAACAGGCAGTACGGCGCAATATCGAAAGATTCCCCGGGGATTTTATGTTTGAAATCACTGAAGCTGAATATAACTGCCTCAAAAACAGTATGACATCACAAATTGTGATCTCAAATGAAAAAGGAGGCCGGCGTTATATGCCGTTTGCCTTTACCGAACAAGGGGTAGCAATGCTTTCGAGTGTTTTACGTAGTGGAACAGCCATACAAGTAAATATCGCCATTATGCGGGCATTTGTGGCGATGCGGAACTACATTACCACGACGACGCAGATAACGGCGGAGCTGGCCGAAATACGGGCAAAGCTGGCATTGTTGGAACGAGCTGACGAAGACAATGCCGAAGCGGTAAACGATCTTTCGGAAGATATGCGCAAAGAGCTGGATAATATCTATCAAGCTATCGCGGCACTATCGATCAAGGTGCCGCAGGCTCGCAAGGTCGGCCAGCCGATAGGGTTCAAACGCACCGATGGCAAAAAATAACCCGCTGCACCCTTCGATGATAAATGCCCGTATTTCGTATTGGCTTTGCATTTGACGGCGTTTCTCCCGCCGGACATAGAAAGTATCGGCCGCACGAAGAAAAGCCGTAAAATCAAAAAAGGGGATTACAGGCACTTTGCCCGGCTCCGGTCGTTGAGGGTGCGGGAGTTTCCAAAATGGAAACCCCCGTACACAAGCACCCGAAAGCAAGCAAATATAAATACATATATCACATTGAAATACAGTGCTATGTATGTATTTATATAAATAAACACTTTAATACATCCGAGAACTTTATTTAATGTAGTATTTAATGTATTATATAATACTTGTAATGCTTCTATAAGTAATATTTCTGTCTCTTATACACATCTGACGCTGCCGACGACTTAATAGGTGTAGA
>ERZ1027063.219-NODE-219-length-31151-cov-5.763442_pt1 | contig 31151 bp, 25 predicted proteins | sample MGYA00519423_ERZ1027063 | MGnify/ENA primary metagenome ERZ1027063 (study PRJEB26926, sample SAMN06164493) | human gut metagenome | biome: ENVO:00009003; feature: ENVO:2100002; material: ENVO:00002003 | host: Homo sapiens | place: USA | collected 2012 ...
GGAGCCGCCAGCACCTTCACCACCCAGAACACCGCCAGCCACACCCCGGCCCCGGCGGCGGCCCTGGAAAAATGCCGGGAGCTGGCCGGGGACATGGCGGCCCTGGCCCGGGATAACCTGCGCCGGGGCGTGGCTGCTCTGACGGAGGTGCAGCCTGCTTCGGCAAAGGAGCTGCGGCGGCAGGAGGAGCGCATCGACCGGATGGAGGACGTGCTGGGGACATTCCTGGTGCGGCTCAGCGGCCAGACGCTGACCCGGCGGGACAACGCCCAGGCGGCGGAGCTGCTGGCGCTGATCGGCGATTTTGAGCGGCTGGGGGATCACGCCATGAACCTGTTGGAAAGCGGGGAGGAGCTGCGGGACAAGGACATTTCCCTGCCCGCCGAGGACCGCCGGGAGCTGCGGGTGCTGACGGACGCCGTGGAGGAGATCGCGGACCTGGCCCTGGACGCCTTCCGTCGGGAGGACCCCGCCGCCCAGGCGGAGGTGGAGGCCCTGGAGCAGGTCATCGACGGCCTGAAGGAGCAGCTGCGGTCCCGGCGCATCCGGCGGATGCAGCAGGGGAGCGGCACCATGGAGCTGGGCTTTGTGTGGTCCGACGTGCTGACGGACCTGGAGCGGGCAGCGGACCATTGCAGCAACATTGCCGGGTGCGTGGCGGGGCTGCCCGATGGGAACCAGGGGCTTCATGCCGCCCAGACGGCCCTGCGGCAGCAGGACCCGGCGTTTGAGGACCGGGTCCGCCGCTATGCGGAAAAGTATCGGGTATGAAAAACTACCCCGGCGCAGGCACCGCCTGCGCCGGGGTTCAACTTGTCAAAAAGAATTTTTGACAAGCGGTGAGGGAAATTTTCACATCCCGTTTCGACGATTATTTGCCATCAGTGTGCCATAATACACGCTGATCGGCTAATTTTTCCACCTGCCGGGGCCGGAAAAGGAATCGCACCGGAAAAAACCCGGTTTTAGGCAGGGGAGGGCTTGAGAAATTGGGACATATCCTGTAGAATATGATTTTACAGGCATACAAAGGGGGGATTCCCATGAAACGATATCGTCGCCGGGCGCTGTGTCTGCTGCTGGCGGCGGCGCTGCTGCTGGGCGGCTGCGCCGGACCCACGGCAGGGAAGGACGACGGCAGACTGCGGGTGGTTTGCACCCTGTTTCCTTACTATGATTTTGTCCGGGCCATCGGCGGCGACCGGGTGGAGCCGTATCTGCTGGTGACCGCCGGGCGGGAGGCCCACAGCTTCGAGCCTACGCCCCTGGATGTGATCCGCATCTCTGAGGCGGACGTGTTTCTCTGCAACGGCGGCGAAAGCGAGGAATGGGTGGAGGACATTCTGTCCGCTGCCGGGGAGAACATCGGCTCTGTGGTCCGTATGATGGACCACGTGGACGCCCTGGGTGAGGAATTTTCCGAGGGCATGCAGGGCGGCCACGACGATCACGACGGCCATGACCACGATGGTCATGACCACGACGGCCACGAGGAGCACATCGAATACGACGAGCATATCTGGACCTCGCCCCGCATTGCCATGGACCTGTGCCGGGTCATCGCGGATACCCTGTCCCAGGCGGACCCGGACCACGCAGCGGAGTATCAGACGCGGCTTGCGGCGTATGTGCAGGAGCTGTCGGACCTGGACCAGGCGTTCCGGGACACGGTGGAAGGAGGCAGCCGCCGCCTGCTGGTGTTCGGCGACCGGTTCCCGCTGCTGTATTTCTGCCGGGAGTACGGCCTGGACTACCGGGCGGCCTTCCACGGCTGCTCCGGCGACACGGAGCCGTCTCTGGCTACGCTGAAGTACCTCATTGACAAGGTGCGGGCGGAGCAGATTCCGGTGGTGTACACCATCGAGCTCAGCAGCCAAAAGGTGGCCTCCGCCATTGCCGAGACCACCGGGGCCAGGATCCTGACCTTTCACTCCTGCCAGACCCTGACCCGGCAGGAATTTGACCGGGGGGAGACGTACCTCTCCCTGATGTGGAAAAATGTGAACGTACTGAAGGAGGGGTTGTCATGAGCGAACCCAAGATACTCATAGACTGCCGTGACGCGGCCCTGGGCTATGAGGGCCGCCCCATCTGGGAGCATCTGTCGTTCCGGGTGCGCCGGGGGGATTATCTTTGCATCGTGGGGGACAACGGCTCCGGCAAGTCCACCCTGCTGAAAAGTCTGCTGGGCCTGCTGCGGCCCCTGTCCGGGGAAATCCACCTGGACGACAGTGTGCGCCGGGGGGCCATCGGCTATCTGCCCCAGCAGACACGGGCGCAGAAGGATTTCCCCGCCACCGTCAGCGAGGTGGTGCTGTCGGGCTTTCTAAGCGCCCGGGGCTGGAAATTTTTCTACACACCGGCTCAGAAATCCCAGGCATTGCAGCACATGGGCAAGCTGGGCATTCTGGAGCTGAAGGACCGGTGCTACCGGGAGCTGTCCGGCGGCCAGCAGCAGCGGGTGCTGCTGGCCCGGGCTCTGTGTGCGGCGGGGGATCTGCTGGTGCTGGATGAACCGGTGACGGGACTGGACCCCGCTGCCGCCGACGACCTGTACCGCACCCTGCGGTATCTCAACCGCACCGAGGGCATGGCCGTGGTGATGGTGACCCACGACATCCGCAGCGCCCTGCGGGACGCCACCGCCATCCTGCACGCCGGACGGAACCAGTGGTTCCTGGGCACGCCCCGGGAATATCTGGTCTCGCCCTACGGAAAACGCTTCGGAGGTGACCTGTCATGAGCCTGCTGCTGGAAATGTTTACCTATCCCTTCATCGTCCGGGCCTTCGTGGTGGGCATTCTGGTGTCCCTGTGCGCGGCGCTGCTGGGGGTGCCCCTGGTGCTCAAGCGGTATTCCATGATCGGCGACGGCCTGAGCCATGTGTCCTTCGGGGCCCTGTCCATCGCCGTGGCCTGCGGCTGGGCCCCGCTGCCGGTATCCATCCCGGTGGTGATCTTGGCGGCCCTGGGCCTGCTGCGGCTGACGGAAAACAGCCGCATGGGGGCCGATGCCGCCATTGCCGTGGTGTCCGCTTCGTCCCTGGCTGCCGGCGTCATTGTCACCAGCCTGACCACCGGCATGACCACGGACGTGGACAGCTATATGTTCGGCTCCATTCTGGCCATGGACCAGTCGGACGTGGCCCTCAGCGCCGGACTGTCGGCGGCGGTGCTGCTGCTGTTCGTGCTGTTTTACCACAAGCTGTTCGCCATCACCTTCGATGAGAGCTTCTCCCGGGCCACCGGTGTGCGGGTGGGGCTGTACAATACGTTCCTCTCCGTGCTGACGGCCCTGACCATCGTGCTGGGAATGCGGATGATGGGGGCTATGCTGATCTCCAGCCTGGTGATCTTCCCGGCCCTGTCCGCCATGCGGGTGAGAAAGAGCTTCAGGGGCGTGGTGATCCTGGCGGGGATCCTGTCCGTGACCTGCTTCTGCGCGGGGCTTACCGCATCGTATCTGCTCAGCACCCCGGTGGGCGCCACGGTGGTCATCGCCGACCTGCTGGCGTTTCTGGTGTGCAGCATAGTGGGGAAGAAATAGATAAACGCTCCCTGTCAAAGAGCCCCCGCTTTCACGCGTGAAAGCGGGGGCTCTTTGACAGGCTGAGGGCTGGGACGCTTGTGCGTTCCGGTCCTTTTCCGGTTTACAAACGGCTCACAGGCTGATGCCGCCGTCGGCGGAGGATGCGTCCTTCAGCAGGGGGGCAATGCGGTCCAGCAGAGCGCGGACCTGCTGCGGGCAGCGGCCAATGTAACGGGCCGGGTCCATGAGGCGGTCCAGCTCCGGGCGGGTCATACCAAAGGCCGGGTCCGCCGCCAGACGGTCCAGCAGGTCGCAGGGCTCACCGTCCTTCATCCGGGCGGTGGCGGCCATGGAGTGTACCCGCACCCGCTCGTGGAGCTCCTGCCGGTCGCCGCCGCGCTTGACGGCCTCCATCATCAGGTTCTCCGTGGCCAGGAAGGGCATATACTCCCGGATGGTCTTGTCCACCACCTTTTCGTTGACCCGCAGGCCGTCTGTAACGTTCTGGGCCAGGCGCAGAATGGCGTCGGCGCACAAAAAGCCCTCGGGCATGGACAGGCGGCGGTTGGCAGAGTCGTCCAGGGTGCGCTCCATCCACTGGACGGAGGCAGTCATGGGAGCATTCATGGCGTCGGCCATGAGATAGCGGCTCAGGGAGCAGATGCGCTCGCAGCGCATGGGATTGCGCTTGTAGGCCATGGCCGACGAGCCGATCTGGTGCTCCTCAAAGGGCTCCTCCAGCTGACGGTCGTGCTGCAGCAGGCGGATGTCGTTGGCCATGCGGTAGACGCTCTGAGCCATAGACGACAGGCAGTTCAGAATCCGGGCATCTACCTTCCGGGGGTAGGTCTGGCCGCAGACGGTGAAGCAGGAGTCAAAGCCGAACCCGGCAGCGATGCGGCGGTTCATCTCGTCAATCTTTGCCTCATCGCCCTCAAAGAGATCCATGAAGCTGGCCTCGGTGCCTGTGGTGCCCCGGCAGCCCAGAAAGCGCAGGCTCCCCAGGACAAAATCCAGCTCCTCCAGGTCTGACAGCAGATCCTGGAGCCACAGGCAGGCCCGCTTGCCCACGGTGACAGGCTGGGCGGGCTGATAGTGGGTATAGCCCAGGGTGGGCGTGGCGGCGTATTTCTCCGCAAAGGCAGAGAGATTCTTCATCACCGCCAGCAGCTGGCCCCGGAGATAACGCAGCCCGTCCCGGTACAGGATCAGGTCGGCGTTGTCGGTGACATAGCAGCTGGTGGCCCCCAGATGGATGATGCCCGCCGCCAGAGGCGCGGCCTTGCCGTAGGTATAGACGTGGGCCATGACATCGTGGCGGACCTCCCGCTCCCGCTGCCGGGCGGTATCGTAGTCGATATCGGTGATGTGCTGCTCCAGCTGGCGGACCTGCTCCTCCGTTACCGGCAGGCCCAGGTCATGCTGGGCCCGGGCCAGGGCCGTCCACAGGCGGCGCCAGGTCTGAAAGCGCATGTCCGGAGAGAACAGGTGCAGCATATACGGTGAGGCGTAGCGCCCGGCCAGGGGGGATTCGTAAACGTCGTGGGACATAAGGGTCCTCCGTTTCCTTGGTTTCAGCGGACGATGAGGCTGTCGCGCTCGGCGCCCACGGACACATAGCCGATGTGGCAGCCGATGGCCCGCTCCACATACTCCACATAGTCCCGGGCCGCCTGGGGCAGATCCTCCCAGGTGCGGGCGGCGGAAATGTCGCAGGTCCAGCCGGGGACATACTCGACAACGGGCTTGGCCTGGTCCAGCAGCACCGGGAAGGGGAATTCGTCGGTGCGCTGGCCGTTGATCTCATAATGGGCGCAGACGGGGATCCGGTCCATGTAGCTGAGAATGTCCAGCTTGGTCAGAGCAATGTTGGTAGCATTCTGGGTCCGGACACCGTAGCGGGTGGCCACCAGGTCGATGGGACCCACCCGGCGGGGACGGCCGGTCTTGGCGCCGTATTCGTCACCGGCGTCCCGGAGTTTTTCGGCATCCGCGCCGAACCACTCGCAGACAAAGGGGCCCTCGCCTACGCAGGAGGAATAGGCCTTCACCACGCCCACCACCTTGTCGATGGATGCGCCGGGCAGGCCGGAGCCTACCGGGGCAAAGGCGGCAATGGTGTTGGAGGAGGTGGTATAGGGATAGATGCCGTAGTCCAGGTCCCGCAGAGCGCCCAGCTGGCCCTCGAACAGGATGGACTTGCTGTCGGCCTGGGCCTGGTGGAGATAGCGGCCGGTGTCGGCCACATAGGGCTTCACCCGCTGGCCGTACTGCTCCACCCAGGCCATCATCTCGTCCATGGTGTACCCCTTGGCGCCGTAGACCTCCCGGAGGATCAGGTTCTTCCACTCCAGCAGGTCCTGGAGATGGGCCCGCAGATGGTCGGGGTACAGCAGCTCGCCGGCCAGGACGGTCTTTTTCTGGTACTTGTCGGAATAGAAGGGGGCGATGCCCTGCTTGGTGGAGCCGTACTTCTTATCCTTCAGCCGCTGCTCCTCCAGGGCGTCCAGTTCCCGGTGCCAGGGCAGCAGCAGACTGGCCCGTTCGCTGACCAGCAGATTCTCGGGGGTGATGTCCACGCCGCCCTGGCGGACGGTGTCGATCTCCTTGAGCAGATTCTCGCAGTCCAGGGCCACGCCGTTGCCCAGGATGTTCATGACACCGGAGCGGAAAATGCCGGAGGGCAGCAGATGCAGGGCGAACTTGCCCTTTTCGTTGATGACCGTGTGCCCGGCGTTGCCGCCGCCCTGATAGCGCACCACTACGTCATATTGTTGGGTGAGGTAGTCCACCATGCGGCCCTTGCCCTCGTCGCCCCAGTTGATACCCACGATCGCGCAATTTGACATGTCTTTGTCTCCTCATCTATATCATAACAGAATTTTTGGCGGGTTTCCACCGCCAACAGCCCCTTATTATACCGAAAAGCGCGTCAGAAGTAAATAACAAATCCGACATATCTGACATTATTATTTCTAATACTTGTTGTGAATATACACGATAAACATGTATGTATTTTCAGCATAAATTACAAAAAACTTGTGCGTTCTGCCGCTTGACGACCGGGGGGCGGCGGGGCTATAATCATTTGTTCCTTTTAATGGGAGGTAAATGCTATGGAAAAACAGAAAAAATCCCTGTTCGGGCCAATGGACCTGACCAAGGGGACATGCTGGAAAACGATTCTGATCTTCTCGCTGCCGGTGATCCTGTCGTATCTGCTGCAGCAGGTGTATTCCATCAGTGACGCGGCCATTGTGGGCCAGACGCTGACGGCCCAGGAGGTGGCGGGCGTCAACGACACCACGTCGCTGGTGTTCATCTTTCTGCAATTCGCCTTCGGTGTCAGCGCAGGCTTCTGCGTGGTGACGTCATGCCAGGTGGGCGCCCGGAACCAGGCAGGCGTGCGGCGGTCCCTGGCCACCCAGATCATCCTGTCGGCGGTGCTGACGGTGCTGCTGACGGCCCTGGCCCTGGCGCTGCTGAATCCCATGCTGGCGTGGATCAACGTGACGCCGGACAATGCCGAGGTGTATCGCGCCGCGTATACCTATTGCTTCATCATCTTCGCGGGCACCGGGGCCCAGCTGTTTTATAACTTCATCTGCGCGTTTCTGCGCAGCATGGGCGACTCCCTGACGCCGCTGCTGTTCCTGCTGTTTTCCACGGTGCTGAACGTGGGGCTGGACCTGCTGTTCATCATGGTGTTCCGGTGGGGCGTGGCCGGTGCGGCCATTGCCACGGTGGCGGCTCAGCTCATCAGCACGGTGGCGTGCTTCATCTATGCCTTTGCCAGGTATCCTCAGCTGCGGCTGCACCGGGAGGACATGCGGATCACCCGGGGCGATATCCGCCGCCATGTGGTGCAGGGCGTGCCCCTGGGGCTGCAATTCTCGGTGCTGGCCATCGGCATTATCGTCATGCAGGGCGTGGTGGTACAGTTTGACATGCTGGACGGCGTTATGGTGTCCTCCTCCGCCCAGATGGGCTTCGGCGCGGCCAACAAGCTGTCCAGCCTGACGGCAACGCCTATGAATGCCCTGGGCACGGCCATGACCAGCTTCACCGCCCAGAACCTGGGCGCGGGCAACCATGACCGCATCCGCAGGGGCGCGCTGCAGGCTCTGGGGATGATGGCCATCATCGCCGTGGCGGCGGTGAGCTGCGGACTGCTGCTGACGCTGAACAATACATATCTGCATATCTTCCTGTCGGCGGACAAGATCACGGCAGATACCATCCGGTTTGGCAACACGTTCCTGTATGTGGATTATTCCATGTATCTGTTCCTGGGCTGCGTATTCATCACCCGCAACTGTGTCCAGGGCATCGGACGGTCCCAATTTGTGCTGGGGGCCGGCGCGGCGGAGCTGGTGGCCCGGATCGCCGTGTGCCTGGTGCTGCCTGCGGCTGTGGCAGGGGGCACCGTCAGCGCGGCGGCCAGCCCGGCGGCGTTTTACGCCCTGTGTGCTGCGGATCCACTGGCGTGGATCGCCGCAGACATCATCATGGGCATCCCCGTGGTGCGGAACATCCTGCGGAAGGATTACCGGTATATGAATCTGTGAAGAAACGCTCCCTGTGCCGGAAGCCACAGGGAGCATTTGAGCTTGTCAAAAATCCTTCTTGACAAATTGTAAAGCGTATTACGCCAGCGCCCGCAGCGCTGCCCTGGCAGCGGACTGCTCGGCCTCTTTTTTACTCCTGCCGGTGCCGGTACCGGCGGTTTCGCCGTTGAGCAGCACCGCACAAGTAAACTGCCTGGCGTGGTCCGGGCCGGTGGCGCCGATCATCTCGTAGTGCAGCGTTTGGTTGCTGCGGCGCTGGACCAGCTCCTGAAGCTCCGTCTTATAGTCCCGGCGGCGCTCCTCCACGGCCTCCTCCTGCTCCTTGTCCAGCAGCACCCGGTGGATCAGGGCCCGGGCGGCTTCCATGCCGCCGTCCAGGTACACCGCCGCGAACACGGACTCCGTTGCGTCGGCCAGGATGGAGGGCCGCTGCCGGCCGCCGCCGGCCTCCTCGCCCTTGCCCAGCCGCAGCTCACTGCCCAGGCCCAGGCGCTGGGCCACCTCATACAGGCTCTCCTCGCACACCAGCGCCGCCCGCATCCGGGTCAGGTCTCCCTCCGGCAGGTCCGGGTGCTTGTGATACAGATAGTCCGCCGTGACCAGACCCAGCACGGCGTCCCCCAGAAACTCCAGCCGCTCGTTGCTGCTGACGCCGCAGCACCGGTGCTCGTTGGCGTAGGAGCTGTGGTACAGGGCCGCCTGAAGCTGCTCCTTGCAGCGGAAGGTGTAGCCCAGCTTTTTTTCCAGTACTTGCAGGGTATGCATGATGTTTTTCTCCCTTCCGCAGCGGAAAAAGGAAACCCCGTTGCAACCAACGGGGCCTTCTTTTTCAGCTGCCTGATTGATTCAGTTCAGCTTATTATACAGATAGCGCACGCAGTCGCCCACGGTCTTCAGACCGGTGAGGTCCTCCTCGTCGATCTCGCCGACGTCGAATTCCTCCTCCATGGCCATGACCAGCTCCACCAGGTCCACGGAGTCGGCGCCCAGATCGTCCACAAAAGAACTATCCATGCCGATCTCGTCGGTATCAATGGCAAACTGCTCAGCGATCAGATCCTGCATGGTCTTGAAGATCTCGTCCATCGTCATGAGATGATCCCTCCTTTCGGGCTTTGTCTTGGAAAATAATACGGCAATTGGTCAGGTCTGTCAATACCCTTTTCGCAATTATTCCGCCTGGAGCTGCATCAGGTGGACATTTTCCTGAATCTGTCCGATAATGCCGCTTTCCGCCACCTGTCTGGCCTGGCCGATGGCGTTGTCGATGGCCTCGGCGTTGGAGGCGCCGTGGGCCTTGATCACGGGCTTGGAGATGCCGATAAACGCCGTGCCGCCCACCTTATTGGGGTCCAGCTGGGCCTTGAAGGCCCGCAGCCCCGGCATGACCATGGCGGCGGCCAGCTTGGTCAGCAGATTCTTTTTGAAAATATCGCCCAGGGCATGGCCCGCAAAGGAGCCAACGCCCTCCATGGTCTTGAGCAGGATGTTTCCGGAGAAGCCGTCTGTGACGATAACGTCGCAGCCGCCCTTGATGGCCTCCTTGGCCTCGATGTTGCCGATGAAGTTCAGGTGCCCGTCGGCGCCTGCCTGCCGCAGCAGGGCCAGGGCCGCCTTTTGCAGGTCTGTGCCCTTGCTGTCTTCCGTGCCGATGTTCAGCAGGCCCACCCGGGGGCGCTCCAGCCCCAGGACCCGTCCGGCATAGAAGCTGCCCAGGTACGCGAATTGCAGCAGATACTCCGGCGTGCACTCGGCGTTGGCCCCGCAGTCGATGAGCACGGCCCGGCCGCCGGTGGTGGGAATCACCGGGGCCATCGCCGCCCGGCGGATGCCCCGGATGCGCTTGGTAATCAGGGTGGCCCCGGCCAGCAGCGCGCCGGTGGACCCGGCGGAAACCAGGGCGTCGGCCTTGCCGTCCCGCAGCAGGGTCAGGCCCACGCCCATGGACGTGTCCTTCTTGTGGCGAAACACCTTGGAGGGATCGTCGCACATGTCCACGGTCTCCGTGGTGTGGACGATCTCCATCCCACGGGGGATGGTATCATGGCCGCAGTCCCGCAGGGCCCGGAGAATGGCCTCCGTGTCGCCGGTGAGCAGCACCTCCACGCCCCAGTGCTCCATGCCCAGCAGGGCGCCCTTTACGATTTCCAGCGGGGCGTTGTCGCCGCCCATGGCGTCAATGATGATCTTCATAGCTCAGAACCTCCTGCTTCAGCTGCTCGATAATGGCCAGCGACCGCTGGGACAGCTGGGCGTTTTTGTTGCGCTTGCCCTTGACCCGGTGGTCCAGGGGCGGCATAATGCCGAAATTGATGTTCATAGGCTGGAACTGGCCCACGGACTCGTTGCTGACGTACAGGCCCAGGGCGCCGATGGCCGTTTCCCGGGGAAAGTCGATGGGCGGCTGGCCCAGCAGCCGCCGGGCCGTCTCCACGCCTGCCAGAAACCCGGAGGCGCAGGACTCCACATACCCCTCCACGCCGGTCATCTGTCCGGCAAAGGAGAGCCGGGGCATCGCCTTCAGCCGGTAATACCGGTCCAGCAGCCGGGGGGAATCCAGATAGGTGTTCCGGTGCATGACGCCGTAGCGCAGGAATTTCGCATCATGGAGAGCGGGGATCATGGAGAACACCCGCTTCTGCTCCGGGAAGCGCAGGTGGGTCTGGAACCCTACCAGGTTATAGATGGTGCCGTCGGCGTTGTCCTTGCGCAGCTGCACCACGGCATAGGGCTCCTTCCCGGTGCGGGGGTCCTTGAGGCCCCGGGGCTTCAGGGGACCGTAGCGCAGGGTGTCCTCTCCCCGCCGGGCCATGACCTCCACGGGCATACAGCCCTCGAATACGTTTTTATCCTCAAAGCCGTGAACCTCCGCCTCCTGGGCGTGGATCAGCTCCTGCCAGAAGGCCAGATACTCCTCCCGGTCCATGGGGCAGTTGATGTAGTCCGGCGTCCCCTTGTCGTACCGGGACGCGAAAAAGCCGCTGTCCATGTCCACGCTGTCGAAGCTCACCAAAGGCGCCGCCGCGTCGAAGAAATGCAGGGCGGAGTCCTGTCCGCCCAGCATGGACATAAGCCGGTCCGCCAGGGCGTCGGAGGTCAGGGGACCGGAGGCCACCACCACATCCCCCTCCGGCAGGTCCGTCACCTCACCGGGGACCACGGTGATCAGGGGGTGGCTTCTGACCCGCTCCGTTACCAGCCGGGAAAAGCCGTGGCGATCCACCGCCAGGGCTCCGCCTGCGGGGACGGCGGTCTCGTCCGCGCAGCGGATCAAAAGACTTCCCAGCTGCCGCAGCTCCTCCTTCAGCAGGCCCACGGCGTTTTCCAGCCCCGCTGCCCGCAGGGAATTGGAGCAGCACAGCTCCGCAAAATCGGCGGTCTGGTGGGCGGGAGTCATTTTTTCCGGCTTCATCTCCCGCAGGGTCACGGAAATACCCCGCTGGGCCAGCTGCCAGGCGCACTCGCTGCCGGCCAGCCCCGCGCCGATGACTGTTACATGGTTCATGCTTCCTCCGTCTTTTTCTTGGTGGTCTTGGTGGTTTTGGTAGTCTTGGTAGTCTTAGTGGATTTGGTGGCTTTGGCCGTCCTGGCGGCAGGCTTCTTGGCGGCGGCTTTCTTAGCCGCTGCTTTCTTAGCGGGTGCTTTTTCCTCTGCCGGGGCTTCGTCTGCCTGACCGCCGTCTGCCGCGGGCTCCTCCGTCCTGGCCTTTTTCACATAGCCGCGCTTGTCCTCCGGCAGGAAGTTGGCACAGTCGGGATTGATGCAGAAGGGCTTGCGGAAGCCCTTGCCGGCCTTTTTGAACATGGTGTGCCCGCACACGGGACAGTCGTCCTTCACCGGCACGTCCCAGGTCATGAAATCGCAGCGGGCGCTTTCGTCGGCGGCGTTGAGCCGCTCACAGCAGTAATAGGTGTACTGCTTGCCGGTCTTTTTGCTGACGCCGGTGCGCTTCATGAGCCGCCCGCCGCACTTGGGGCAGCGGCCCGGCATCTCCACCACCAGGGGCTTGGTAAACGTACACTCCGGATATCCGGGGCAGGCCAGGAACCGGCCGAACCGGCCGGACTTGACTACCATATTGCGGCCGCACACGTCGCATTTCTCCTCGGTGACTTCGTCGGGGACCTTCAGATATACGCCCTCCATGTCCTTCTCCACCTGCTGGAGATTGCTCTCAAAACCGCCGTAAAACTGCCGCAGCAGCTGCTTCCAGGGGATCTTGCCGCTTTCCACCTCATCCAGCTCATCCTCCATCCGGGCGGTGAACTTCACGTCCACAATGTCCGGGAACCGCTGGCACATCAGGTCCGTCACCACCTGGCCCAGGGGCGTGATCCGCAGGGCCTTGCCCTCCTTCACCACATATTCCCGGTCCAGAATGGTGGACACGGTGGGCGCGTAGGTAGACGGGCGGCCGATGCCGTTTTCCTCCATGGTGCGGATCAGGGTGGCGTCGGTGTAGCGGGCGGGGGGCTGGGTGAAGTGCTGGCCGGGCTCAAAGCCCTCCAGCGTCACCACCTCGCCGGGCTGTAGCTCCGGCAGGGCGGGCTCCTTTTCCTCCTTATCGTCGTCGCGGCTCTCCTCATACACGGCGGTATAGCCGGCAAATTTCAGGCTGCTGGCGCTGGCGCGGAAGGTGTGCTCTCCGGCGGCAATGTCCACGCTGACGCTGTCGTACACGGCGTTGGACATCTGGCTGGCCAGGAAGCGGCTCCAGATCAGCCGGTACAGGCGATACTGCTCGCCGGTCAGGTCGCCCTTCACCTGCTCCGGGGTCAGGGTGACGCTGCTGGGGCGAATGGCCTCGTGGGCGTCCTGGGCCCCGGCCTTGGCCTTGTACTGCTTGGGGCTCTCCGGGCGATAGGCCGCGCCGTAGCGGCTTTCAATGAAGCTGCGGGCCGCTGCCTGTGCCTCATCGGAGATACGCAGGGAGTCGGTACGCATATAGGTGATCAGACCCACGGTGCCCTCGCCGGTGATGTCCACGCCCTCATACAGCTGCTGGGCGATGGCCATGGTCCGGCGGGGGGTCATGTTCAGCTTCCGGGAGGCCTCCTGCTGCATGGTGGAGGTGGTGAAGGGAGGCGACGGGGAGCGCCGCTTATCCGTCCGCTTTACGTTGGACACGGCAAAGGGCGTATCCTGGAGTTGGGCGCGGATCCCGTCCACCTCCTGCTGGGAGGTGGGCTCATATTTCTTGCCGCCTCGGCCATAATAGTGGGCCTTGAACCGGGCCCCCTGGTCATTTTGCAGCAGGGCGTCCAGGGTCCAGTACTCCTGGGGCACGAAATCGGCAATCTCCTTTTCCCGGTCCGCCACCAGGCGCATGGCCACGGACTGGACCCGCCCGGCGGACAGGCCCCGGCGGATCTTTTTCCACAGCAGGGGAGAGAGCTCATAGCCCACGATGCGGTCCAGAATACGCCGGGCCTGCTGAGCGTCCACCAGGTCCTGGTCAATGTCCCGGGGCTGGCGGATGCTCTCGGTGACCACCTTGCGGGTGATCTCGTTGAAGGTGACCCGGAAGGTCTTGTCCTCCGGCAGGTCCAGCAGCTGCTTCAGGTGCCAGCTGATGGCCTCTCCCTCGCGGTCCGGGTCGGTGGCCAGGTAAACGGCGTCGCTGTCCTTGGCCGCCTGCTTCAGGTCCCGGATGATGTCCTCCTTGCCCTTGATGGGCCGGTAATTGGGCTCAAAATCGTTTTCCACGTCCACGCCCAGCTTGCTTTTGGGCAGGTCCCGCAGATGTCCCATACAGGCCTTCACCTGATACGCGGGGCCCAGGTATTTGCCGATGGTCTTGGCCTTGGCCGGGGACTCCACGATCACCAGGTATTTTTCAGCCTTTTTTGCCATATTTATGATCCTTCCTTTTCCGAATGTAGCCTGACTGTGCGCACATAGCTGCGGGGGCCGGAGCGTTGGGCATAGCCGTCGATCTCCAGCACCGTCAGCGCCGACAGCACCCGCCTTACCGGCAGGCCCGTCTGTTCCGCCGCCTCATCCGTCAGCAGAGGCGTTTCTGTATCCAGCACCCGAATCAGCGCCAGCTGATCATCGGTGAGCCCCTCCCGGTTGCGGTCCAGGTCCAGCACCGGCAGCTGCGGCTTTTGGGCCGGCTCCGGCGGCGTATCGGGCAGGGGAGAGGACTTGTCCTCCTCCGGCTTGGGGGCGTCTCCCGGCTCCGGCACGGTGACGTGGGCCGGATGCAGCCGGTGAGGAAACCGGCTGTGGTACACCGACAGAATGTCCCATCCCGACGCGGCCAGTCCCGCGCCGTCCCGGATCAGCCGGTTGCAGCCCACGCTGGCTGCCGCGTCGATGGGACCGGGCACGGCGAACACGTCCCGCCCCTGGTCCAGGGCGGCATGGGCAGTGATCAGGGCCCCGGACCGCACCGGGGCCTCCACCACCAGCGCCGCCAGACTCAGGCCGCTGATGATGCGGTTTCGCACGGGGAAATGCCCCGGCAGGGGCTCCGTTCCCGGGGGATATTCCGACAGCAGCACGCCGGTGGCGGCGATATCCTCATATAATCTGCGGTTTTCCGCGGGATATACCACGTCCACGCCGCCGCCCAGCACGGCGGCGGTGAAGCCCCCGGCCTGCAAAGCGCCCCGCATGGCCGCACCATCGATGCCCTTGGCCATGCCGGACACCACCACGGCGCCCTGCCGGGCCAGCTCATAGCCCATGCGATGGGCGCAGCGCAGCCCGTAGGGAGTGCAGGACCGGGTGCCTACCACGGCGATGGCCGCCTCCTCGTCGAACAGCGGCAGGGAGCCCTTGCCATACAGCAGCACCGGCGGGTCGAAGATGTCCCGCAGCCGGGCGGGGTAGGCGGCGTCCTGCATGGTCAGCAGGAACATGTCGCCCCGGGCGCAGTCCGCCAGGATGCGGTCCGCCCGCGATAAGCTCTTGTCTGCCAGAAGGGCCGCCTGTCCCGGCGTCAGGCCCTCTACCTGGGCCAGCTCCTCGGGGTCGGCGTAATACACATCCTCCGGGGACCCGTACCGCTCCAACAGCAGCAGCCTGCTGCGGTTGCTGAGCCCCGGCAGAGCCGTCAGCCAGACCCAGTATTTCAGTGCCGCCACGGCGGTTCCCCCCCTTCGTTTATCGCCAGCTTTCCCACAGCAGCACCGCCGCCGCGATGGCCGCGTTCAGCGACTCGCAGCGGGGAGACATGGGGATGAGCACGGTTTTGTCGCACAGGTCCAGCACCTCCCGGCTGAGGCCCCGTCCCTCGGAGCCGATGGCCAGGGCGCATCGGGAATAGTCTGCCTGCCGGGCGTCCAGGGCGTCCGGCCGCAGGGCCGCACCATACAGGGGGATGCCGCTGCGGCGCAGCAGGGCTCCCAGCTCCTCCGGCGTTACGCTCCATACCGGACGGCGGAACACCGCCCCCATGGAGGCCCGGACGGTTTTGGGGCCGAAGGGGTCCGCGCAGCCGCCGGTCAGCAGCAGGCCGTCGGCGTCAAAGGCGTCCAGGGTCCGCAGCACCGTTCCTACGTTGCCGGGGTCCTGGACCCCGTCCAGCACCACATACCGGCGGCCCGGAAGCGTTTCCGGCACCGGCAAAACGGGAATCGTGCAGGTGAACAGCACCCCCTGGGGCGTTTTGGCAGGACTGATGGAGGACATGACCTCCGGCGGCACCAGCACCTGCCGGACATGATCCGGCAGCGGCCCGTCCCAGGGCAGAACGGATACCACGGTCCGCACGTCTGCGCCCCATTGGGCGGCCTCCCGCAGCAGCTTGGGGCTGTCGCACAGGCATTCACCGGTCTGGCGGCGGTAGGCGGCGGACCCCGCCAGCTTGCGGATATGGGTCATCAGCGGGTTCTGGCGGCTGGTAATGGTCTCCATGCTTCACGGCTCCTTCTTGGCATCCGGACCTTCTATATTTAATAGGTAAGCCCGGTGTGTGATCAGGTGCATTGTAGCACACCTTTATCCAAAAAGCAACTACCTGAAAAAATCCCCGCCGTCCGGCCCGGAAACTCCCGGATTGACGGCGGAAGGGAAATACGGTATACTGGGAAAAAATGATGGAGGAGCTGCTATGGAATATGTTGCCGTGATTGGCCTGCTGTTTGCCCCTGTGATCTGTCTGCTGTGCGCAGGCTGGTTTTTTGTCCGGTGGAAAAATGAGCACGAAAATCAAAAGCTGGCCCTGCGGGACCGGAAAACCTGCTTCGTCTGGCTCATCGCCGCCGCCGCGTCCCTGGTGATCTTCGGCGTGCTGAAGCTCCTGTTTCCTATCACCGCCTGACATGGATGACTTTTTGCACCTGTCAAGAGGAATGATCTGATTTCATTGACGGGACCCATATCCAGGCCAGCGCGAACAAGGGCTTGGCCGCCGTCACCAGATGGGTCAGGCTGAAATATGCTGCCATGAATCTGAAAAAGCTGGCAAATTGGAGCTGGAGGGACTCCATTTTCCGGATGATACGCGCTTATTTTTCCACAAATTGCAACAGAACCCCCGCTTTCACCGCGTGAAAGCAGGGGTTCTTTGACAGGCTGGCCGAAGAAGGCACTTCCTTGCGAAGTGCCTTCTTCGGGGAGATCCTTTTCCCGGATGAAACCTGTCATTTGGTGATGGCCCCAAAGGCAGAGACGCCCAGCAGGCTTAGGGCGCCCATGATGCATCCGGCCAGCAGTACGCCGCCCATACAGGCCAGCACACTCTTGCGGAAATCCATATCCAGGAGACTGGCGGCCAGGGTGCCGGTCCAGGCTCCGGTGCCGGGCAGGGGAATGCCCACAAACAGCAGCAGCGCCCAGAACAGGCCCCGTCCCGCCTTGGCCTGGAGCTTTTCACCGCCCTTTTTTCCCTTTTCCAGGCAGAAGGTGAAGAATTTCCCGATGACGGGCTTGTCCTGCCCCCACTCCAGAATGCGCCGGGCAAAAAAATAGATCAGCGGCACCGGCAACATATTGCCCACAATGGCGACGATATACGTCAGCCACAGCGGCAGACCGAAGCCCACGCCGTAGGGGATGGCCCCCCGCAGCTCGATGATGGGCACCATGGACACCAGAAATACGATGAGACAATGCTTGAACATAACGGCTCCTTTTTACAGCGTTAAGCGCATCTAATCAATGGTATAATAAAACAGTATACCCCGTCCCGGTGTAATACGCAAGTATCGTTAATTTTTTGCCGAGTATTTTTCCGGAATCTACAAAGAAACCGGCTTTTTTTCTCCGTATTTCTCCATTCTTTCTGCCCGGTTTCCATCGACAGACTTTGCACGGATTTGCTATACTATAAAGGATTAATACACTGGGAGGGGCTGCGTATGGGCGCATCCGAGATCATCAGCCTTCTGGGCGGCATCGCGCTGTTTTTATTCGGCATGGCCATCATGGGCGACGGCCTGAAAAAAGTCGCCGGAAGCAAGCTGGAGCTGGTGCTGTATAAGCTGACCAGCACGCCGCTGAAGGGGGTGCTGCTGGGCACCGGAGTCACTGCCGTGATCCAGTCCTCCTCCGCTACCTCCGTGATGGTGGTGGGGTTTGTGAACTCCGGCATGATGAAGGTGAACCAGGCCATCGGCATTGTCATGGGCGCCATTCTGGGCACCAGCGTCACCGGGTGGATCCTCTGCCTCAGCAGTCTCAGCGGCGGCAGCGGCTGGGTGACCCTGCTGAGCACCGCCACCCTGACGGGTCTGGTGGCCGTCGTCGGCATCATTCTGCGCATGGCTGCCAAGCGGCCTGCCACCCATCATGTAGGAGACATTCTCCTGGGCTTTGCGGTGCTGATGTATGGCATGTCCATTATGAGCGATGCCGTCTCTCCTCTGCGGGACAGCCAGGTGTTTATCGACGCACTGACCTCCTTCTCTAACCCGCTGCTGGGGATTCTGGTGGGCCTGCTGTTTACCAGCGTCATCCAGAGCGCCAGCGCCGCCGTGGGCATTCTCCAGGCGCTGGCCGTCACCGGGGCCATCACCTTTGAGATCGCCCTGCCCATAGTCATGGGCATCGCCATCGGCGCGGCGGTGCCGGTGCTGCTGTCGGCTCTGGGGGCCAACGTCAGCGGCAAGCGCACGGCCTTTGTATATCTGCTGATCGACATGCTGGGCGTGGTGATCTGGGCCATCGTGTTTTACGCCGTCAATGCCATCGTGCATTTCGATTTCCTGACCATGACCATGACTGCCGTGTCTATTGCCCTGATGAACACCCTGTTCCGTCTGGCCACGGTCATTGTGCTGGCGCCGCTTATCGGAGTGTTGGAAAAGTGCGTGTGCCTGCTGATCCCGGAGAATCCCGAAAGCGTCCGGGAGGAGCAGGAGATGGACCGGCTGGAGGAGCGCTTCCTGCTGCACCCGGCCCTGGCCCTGGAGCAGAGCCGCCAGGTCACCGACGCCATGGCACAGCGGGCCATGGGCAACCTGCTGCGGGCCATGGAGCTGGTGCACCGATTCAGCGACAAGGGCTGCCGGGCCGTTGAGGATACCGAGGACGCCATCGACCGCTACGAGGACCGGCTGGGCACCTACCTGATGAAGATCACCGGTAAGGAGCTGTCCCAGCGGCAGAGCGAGGAGGTGTCCAAATATCTGCACACCATCTCGGACTTCGAGCGTATCTCCGACCACGCCCTGAATATCTGCGATGCAGCCCGAGAGATCAACGCCAAAAGCGTGGTGTTCTCCCCGGAGGCCGACCGGGAGCTGCGGATGCTGGAGCAGGCGGTCACCGAGATCCTGCACCTGTCCGTGGGCGCGTTTGTCAACGGCGACCTGGAGTCCGCCGGCCGGGTGGAGCCGCTGGAGGAGATCATCGACGGACTGTGCGACGAGATGAAGCTGCACCATGTGGACCGCCTGCAAAAGGGCGTGTGTACCCTGAACCAAGGCTTTATCTTCAACGACCTGCTGACCAACTACGAACGCGTGGCGGATCACTGCTCCAACATTGCCGTGGCCATGATCGAGTTGGAGTCCGACTCCTTTGATACCCACGAGTACCTCAACAGCGTCAAGGCCATGAAGTCCGCATCCTTTGCCCGTTATTCCGCCGAATATCAGAAAAAATACACTCTGTGACGTACTTTTCCCGCCGGACCTCCGGCGGGAAAAATTTTTTAGAAATTTACGCAGAAAAAGAGGATTCCGGGCTTTTGCGGGGTATATATAAGTATCACGGGAATTTCACGGAAAGGAGGCGCGGCCATGCCGTTTCCACAGAGCTTTCTGGACGAGCTGATCGCCCGCAATGACATTGTGGACGTGGTGGGCTCCTATGTATCCCTGACGCCCAAGGGCGGCAGCTTCTGGGGCTGCTGCCCCTTCCACAATGAAAAGACTCCTTCGTTCCATGTGCTGCCGGACCGGCAGTTTTACCACTGCTTCGGCTGCAAAAAGGGCGGGGGCGTCATCAACTTCATCATGGACATTGAGAACCTGTCCTATCCCGATGCGGTGCGGTTTCTGGCCAAGCGGGCCAACATCCCGGTGCCGGAGGAGGCCAACGACGGCACGGAGAAGCTCCGCCGCCGGATGCTGGAGCTGAACCGGGACGCCGCCCGGTGGTACTATCAGACGCTGCAGGGGCCCGACGGTCAGGCGGTCCGGGCATATCTGGAACGGCGGCGTATTCATCGGAAGATCGCTGTGCGCTTCGGCATGGGGGCGGCCCCCGACAGCTGGGACGCCTTGCTGACCGCCATGACCCAGAAGGGATACGGCAAGGACGAGCTGATCCGTGCGGGCCTGGCCGTCAGCGGAAAGAACGGACATCTTTACGACAAGTTCCGCAACCGGCTGATCCTGCCGGTCATCGACGTCCGGGGCGACGTGATCGGCTTCGGCAGCCGGGTGCTGGACAAGTCCGAGCCCAAGTATATGAACACCCCCGAGACCCTTACATACAGCAAGCGGCGGGTGCTGTACGGCCTGAACCTGGCCAAAAAGACCAAGCGGCCCAACATCATCCTGTGCGAGGGCAATCTGGACGTGGTGACCCTGCACCAGGCAGGGTTCGACAATGCCGTGGCCTCCATGGGCACGGCCCTGACGGTGGAACAGACCCGGCTCCTGTCCCGGTACACCAAGGAGCTGGTGCTGTGCTACGACAACGATAAGGCCGGAGCCTTGGCCACCCAACGGGCCCTGGAGCTGCTGAACCAGTCGGAGTTCAGCGTCCGGGTGCTGCGTCTGCCCAATCGGCTGGTGGACGGGGAATATGTGAAGCAGGACGCCGACGATTTTATCAAGCTCCAGGGCCCGGAGGCCTTCGAACGGCTTCTCAGCGGCAGCGCCAACGGCGTGGAGTTCCGTCTGAACGAGATCGCCGGGAAATATGACCTGCGGGACGACCAGGCCCGGGTGGCTTACGCCGAGGAGGTCAGCGCCGTGCTCTGCACTCTGGAAAACGCCGTGGAGCGGGAGGTATACACCACCCGGGCGGCGGAAACGGCGGGCCTGACGCCGGAGGCTCTGCGGATGGAGGTGCAGCGCGCCTTCAAGCGCAAGGCCGCCAAGGACAAGAAGGCCCGGGAGCGCCGGGAGCTGAACCCTGTGGTGTCGCTCCAGCCCCAGGAGCGTGGCCTGCGGTACGAGAATCTCCGCAGCGCTCTGGCAGAGGAGGGCGTCATCCGGCTGCTGCTGCTGGACGACGGCCTGTTTGGTCCGGCGCCGCCCATTCCGGCAGAGGAATTTTCCTCGCCGCTGCTGGGCCGGGTTTATGCCAGCCTGTGGGAGAGCCATATGGCCGGGCGGCCGATGACGGTGGCGTCGCTGAGCGGTGAGCTTACCGGCGACGAAATGAGCCACTTGACGGCGGTGGTGCAGAAGCCGGAGTCCCGCACAGGCGCGGAGCGGGCTCTGGAGGACTATTGCCGCGTCATTCATGAGGAAGCGCAAAAACGCGCCGCCGGGGCCGGGACAGACCCCCTGGCGGCAGCGGCGGAAAAATATAAAAACAAGAAGGGCTATGGAGGAAAGCACAATGACAGATAAAACCTATACCCGGCAGGAGCTCGAGGAGATGGCGGACCAGCTGCTGACCGCCGACGACAAGAAAAAGGCCGAAAAGACTGCCGACAAGAAGCCGGAGAGCGACAAGACCAACGACAAGACCCTGGAGGAAAAGCTCGGCAAGTGCCCTGCCGCTGCTCTGCTGGCCGGCAATGAGAAGCTCCGGGAGCTGTTCATCAAGGGCAAGAAGAAGGGCCGCCTGGAGCCGGCGGAGCTGTCCGAGGTGGTGGACGCCATGGACCTGGACGGCGACCAGATGGACAGCATCTATGACTCCCTGGCGGATCTGGGCATCGACATCGTCACCGAGGATTTCACCAACGACATCCCCGAGGACATGGAGCCCGCCATGGAGGAGATCGCCGAGATCGAGGAGGAGGAGCTGGTAGATCCCAACACCCTGGTGGACAGCTTCAACATTGACGATCCCGTGCGCATGTATCTGAAGGAGATCGGCAAGGTGCCCCTGCTGACCGGCGAGCAGGAGATCAAGCTGGCCACCGCCATGTCCGCAGGCAACACCGCCAAGGAGAAGCTGGCTCAGGTGGAGACCGGAGGACTGACCCTCACCGAGGAGGAGCTGGCTCAGGCCAAGGCGGACCTGAAAGCCGGAGAAAAGGCCAAAAAGCAGCTGGCGGAGGCCAACCTCCGGCTGGTGGTGTCCATCGCCAAGCGCTATGTGGGACGGGGCATGCTGTTCCTGGACCTGATCCAGGAGGGCAACCTGGGCCTCATCAAGGCCGTGGAGAAGTTTGACCACACCAAGGGCTATAAGTTCTCCACCTATGCCACCTGGTGGATCCGCCAGGCCATCACCCGGGCCATCGCCGACCAGGCCCGCACCATCCGCATCCCCGTCCATATGGTGGAGACCATCAACAAGGTCATCCGCGTATCCCGTCAGCTGCTTCAGGAGCTGGGCCACGATCCCTCTCCCGAGGAGATCGCCGAGGAGATGAACATGCCCGTGGACAAGGTCCGGGAGATTCTGAAGATCGCCCAGGAGCCCGTGTCCCTGGAGACCCCCATCGGCGAGGAGGAGGACTCCCATCTGGGGGACTTCATCCCCGACGAGGGCGCGTCCGAGCCCAGTGAGGCTGCCAGCTATACCCTGCTGAAGGAGCAGCTGGTGTCCGTGCTCAGCACCCTGACTCCCCGGGAGGAGAAGGTGCTGAAGCTGCGCTTCGGCCTGGAGGACGGCCGCACCCGCACCCTGGAGGAGGTGGGCAAGGAGTTCAACGTCACCCGCGAGCGCATCCGCCAGATCGAGGCCAAAGCCCTGCGGAAGCTCCGCCACCCCTCCCGCAGCAAGAAGCTCAAGGACTTCCTGAACTGAGGGACCGGCCATGACATTGGACTTTGACCGTATGCCCTCTCTGGTGCAGCCCCGGTTCAAGGGCGGCCAGGGGGAGGCCGAGACCCGCATCTTTCAGGACGGTATGGGCAAGATCCTGCGGCTGACGCTGGAGCCCGGCTCCTCCATCGGCCTTCATACCCACACCGACAGCTGCGAGGTCATGTATTTTCTGTCCGGTACCGGCGTGTGCCTGGACGACGGCGTGGAGGCGGCGGTTTATCCCGGCCTGTGCCACTACTGCCCCCAGGGCCACAGCCACAGCGTTGTAAACACCGGCACGGAGCCCCTGGTGATCCTGGGCATTGTGCCCAGCGCAAAATAAGAGAAAGAATCGACGAATCATGGATCTGCAACAGTTTTTCAAGGAAAATCCCCGGGTGGCCATTGCCTTTTCCGGCGGGGTGGACTCGTCTTACCTGCTGTATGCCGCTCTGCGTTACGGCGCCCGGGGCCGGGCGTATTATGTGAATTCCGCTTTCCAGCCCCGGTTTGAGCTGGAGGACGCCCGGCGTCTGGCCGGGGACCTCCATGCCGACCTGCGGGAGCTGCAAGTGGACGTGCTGTCGTCTCCCATCGTGACGGCCAATCCGCCGGACCGGTGCTACCACTGCAAGCGCGTGATCTTCCGCACCATTGCCGCCGCAGCGGCGGAGGACGGCTTTCCGGTGCTGCTGGACGGCACCAACGCCTCCGACGACGCCGGGGATCGCCCCGGCATGCGGGTTCTGCGGGAGCTGTCGGTGCGGTCGCCCCTGCGGGAGTGCGGCCTGACCAAGGACGAAATACGACGGCTGTCCCGGGAGGCAGGACTTTTCACCTGGGACAAGCCCGCATACGCCTGCCTGGCCACCCGCATCCCCACCGGACAGCCCATTACCGCCCGGGACCTGGCCGTTACCGAGGCGGCGGAAACGTATCTGTTTTCCCTGGGCTTTACGGACTTCCGGGTCCGCCTGGCGGGCCGCAGCGCGAAAATTCAGCTGCCCGCCGCCCAGATGCCCCACCTGCTGGAGCACCGGCAGGAGATCCTGGACCGCCTGGGGCAGGACTACGACGCCGTATGGCTGGACCTGGAGGCAAGAGCATGAACAGCGAGATCCGCAAAATGCTGGAGGGCGTGCGCCAGGGGACCGTGTCCGTGGATGACGCGCTGCTGGCCCTGAAAAAGGAGCCCTTCACCGACATCGGCTATGCAAAAGTGGACCTGCACCGCGGCATCCGCCAGGGCGCGGCGGAGGTGATCTACGGCGCGGGAAAGACTCCGGCCCAGATGATCGGTATCATCGGCGTCATGCGCCGGCGGGGCCAGCGGACCATTCTCATCACCCGCCTGTCTCCGGAGGCGGCTCAGGAGATTGCCGCCGCATACCCTCTGGACTATCACGAGGATGCCCGCTGCGGCATCATCGGCACTGTGCCGGAGCCGGACGGCATCGGCCGCATCGTTATCGCTACCGGCGGCACCAGCGATATTCCCATAGCGGAGGAGGCCGCCCTGACGGCGGAGGTCCACGGCAACGAAGTGCTGCGGCTGTACGATGTGGGGGTGGCGGGCCTGCACCGCACCCTGCACCATATGGACGATATCATGAGCGCGTCGGTGATCGTGGCCATCGCGGGAATGGAGGGGGCTCTGGCCAGCGTGCTGGGCGGCCTGGCGGATTGTCCGGTGATCGCGGTGCCCACCAGCGTGGGCTACGGCGCCTCCTTCGGCGGCCTGTCGGCCCTGCTGTCTATGCTGAATTCCTGCGCCAGCGGCGTATCGGTGGTGAACATTGACAACGGCTTCGGCGCCGGATATTTGGCCAGTATGATCAATCACATGGAGGGAAAGAAATGAGGACCCTGTATCTGGACTGCGGCATGGGCGCCGCCGGAGATATGCTGACGGCGGCGCTGCTGGAGCTGCTGCCCCAGCCCGACGAATTTGTCAAGCGTCTCAACGGCCTGGGTATTCCCGGGGTAACATACCGCCTGGAACGGGCGGAAAAGTGCGGCATCACCGGCTCCCGAGTCACCGTGACGGTGAACGGGGAAACGGAGCATGACCACGACCATCATCACGACCACGACCATCATCACGACCACGACCATGAGCACGCCCACGACCATGAGCACGCCCACCATCACCACAACGGTATGCACGAGATCGGCCACATTGTGGAGCGGCTCCCGGTGTCCGACCGGGTGCGGAGGGACATTCTGGCGGTATATGACGGCATTGCCCAGGCGGAGAGCCATGTCCATGGCGTGCCGGTGACGGACATCCATTTCCACGAGGTGGGCACCATGGACGCCGTGGCAGACGTGACGGCGGTGTGCCTGCTGATGGAGAAGCTTGCACCGGACCAGGTGATCGCCTCCCCGGTCCATGTGGGCAGCGGAACTGTCCGCTGCGCCCATGGTATCCTGCCGGTGCCTGCCCCGGCCACGGCATACATCCTCCGGGATGTGCCCATTTGCGGCGGCGGGATCGACGGGGAGCTGTGTACCCCCACCGGTGCGGCTTTGCTGCGGCACTTTGTCACCCGCTTCGGCGATATGCCGGTGATGACCCTGCGGGCCGTGGGCTGCGGCATGGGCCACAAGGACTTTCCCCGGGCCAACTGCCTGCGGGCCATGCTGGGGGACACGGCGGCAGACATCGGCGACGTGTATGAGCTGGCCTGCAATCTGGACGACATGACCGGCGAGGACATTGCCTTCGCTATGGAGCGTCTGCTGGAGGCCGGGGCGCTGGATGTGTACACCGTGCCCATTGGCATGAAAAAATCCAGGCCTGGCGTGATGCTGTGTGTTCTGTGCCGGGAGGAGCAGCGGGAGGAAATGGCCCGGCTGCTGCTGCGGCACACCACCACCCTGGGCGTCCGGGAGAGCCGGCACCGGCGCTATACCCTGTCCCGCGCGGAGGAAACGATGGATACACCCTGGGGCCCCGTGGCCCGGAAGCTGTCTCAGGGCTGGGGCGTCCGGCGGCAGAAGCCGGAATATGAGGACCTGGCCCGTATTGCCCGGGAACAGGACCTGCCCCTGGACCAGGTCCGTCAGCAGATCAGGTAAACAAAAAGCCTCCCCCATGACATCGCCATGAGGGAGGCTTTCGCTATTTTTCCACCGCTTCCGCTTCCTGCCGCAAAAACGACACGAACTGCCGGGCTGCCAGGGAGACATATCCCTCCTTGGGCAGGAGGATGCCCATGCGCCGGGCCACCGGCGGCATCAGCCGTGCGGCATGGACCCGGTACGACGTGCGCTGCAGCAGCAGATGAGGCAGCACACTGACACCCAGACCGCTTTCCACCATGGCCAGAATGGTGTAGTCATCCTTTACCCGATAGCCCACCCGGACCCCGGCCTGCCGCAGCTGCGGTTCCACCGGGGCATTGTCCTCCGGCTCCAGCAGGATGAAGCATTCCTCCCGCAGCTGCTCCAGGCTCAGCTCCTCCGCTCCGGCCAGGGGATGTTCCCGGGGCAGGATCACAGAATAGCAGTCCTCCAGCAGGGGCAGAAACGTCAGATCCTCGGTCCCCGGGTCGATCATCAGCCCCAGGTCCACGGTGCCCTCCCGGAGCCACTGATCGATATGGGCCACGTCACCCAGCTTCAGCTGAAACCGAATCTGGGGATACAGCTGCCCGAAGGCCTTCAGCCGCTGGGGCAGCCAGTGGCAGGACACGCTGGTAAAGGTGCCGATGGACACCGTGCCGCCCCGCAGGTCCCGAATCTGGTCCAGCTGGTCCAAAAGCACCAGCTCCTGGCGCACCAGCTCCTGCAAAGTCGGCAGCAGACACCGGCACTCCGGCGTGGGCATCACGCCCCGCTTGCCCCGAACAAACAAGGTCAGTCCGAACTCCGTCTCGGCGGATTTCAGAATCTGACTGACCCGGGCCTGGGTATAGTTCAGCTGCTCCGCCGTGCGGGTCAGGCTGCCGGTCTCGGCGATTTTGGTCAGGATGCGATATGTGTTGTCAGCCATAAGCTTTTCTCATGCTCCCCACGAAATATATTTATTTTACAGGATGCGCTTTATGCGGTATGATAAATTAGTTCCGCGAAAAGCGGAGTATTTTGTGGAATAGGGACAAGGAAGAAAGGAAAATCGCTATGAGCCAGTCTGTCATCGAGGAAACCCAGGCCCCGCCTGTCGGGGCCGAAGAAACCCACAAGGGACCCACCTGCTATAAAAAGGAGATCGGACCCGAAAACTTCATTTTCATCGTGCTGTTTGTGGCCTTTTTTGCGCTGTTTGCCGCCAAAATGGGCCTGGGCAACACCATCAACACCATGATCAACACCGCCTTTGTCCTTCTGACGGACACGGTGCTGTATCTGACGGCCCTGTGCGTCATCATGGGGGCCATTTCGGCGCTGTTTTCCGAGTTTGGCCTGGTGTCGCTGATGAACCGGATGCTCAACCCCTTCATGCGGCCGGTATACGGCCTGCCGGGGGCGGCGTCCGTGGGCGTAGTGACCACATTCCTGTCGGACAACCCGGCCGTTCTCTCCCTGGCCCAGGACCGTTACTTCAAAAGCCTGTTCAAGGCGTATCAGTTTCCGGCCCTGACCAATCTGGGTACGTCCTTCGGCATGGGCTTCATCGTGTGTACCTATATGATCAGCCTGTCCCCCGGCAAGGGGGTGAACTACACCGGCGCGGCCCTGACTGGCCTTCTGGGAGCGGTGGTAGGCAGTATCGTATCCACCCGGATCATGCTGGCATTTACCGCCAAGGTATACGGCCGGGAGCAGCCCATGATTGACGGCGGCACCCTGTCCCTGGGGGGCAAGCGGGTGCGTCCCGTCCGGGCCGGCGGCACCGGCACCCGCTTCATGTCTGCCCTGCTGGACGGCGGCATGGACGGCGTGAAAATGGGCGTGAGCATCATACCGGGCGTGCTGGTTATCTGCACGGTGGTGATGATGCTCACCAACGGCCCGGCAGAGAGCGGCCTGTATACCGGCGCGGCCTACGAGGGCATCGGACTTCTGCCCAAGCTGGCGGATAAGCTCAGCTTTATCCTGACGCCGCTGTTCGGCTTCTCCTCGCCGGAGGGTCTGGCGGTGCCGGTGACGGCTTTGGGCGCAGCCGGCGCGGCCATCAGCCTGGTGCCCCAGCTGCTGGCCGAGGGGAAGGCTGCCGGCGGCGACATCGCGGTGTTTACCGCTATGTGCATGTGCTGGAGCGGTTATCTCAGCACCCATGTGTCCATGATGAACAGCCTGGGGTGCAACCATCTCATCGGCAAGGCCATCATCAGCCACACCGTAGGCGGCCTGTGCGCCGGCGTGGCGGCCCACTGGCTGTATGTGCTGTTCGCGCTGCTGTAAAGTCTACTGTATCTGTGGAAACGTGTCAAGAAAAATCGAGCCGGTCTTCGGACCGGCTCGATTTTTCTTGCTTTATACAGATCAGACCCTGGGCCTGCGCCGCACGCACAGAAGGGGGCAGACTATCAGCAGAGCCAGGGGGATGAGATAGGCATACAGGGAGCAGGTAACGGGGGTCCACAGGCGGGCCAGGGACAGGATGCCTGCCGCCCGCACGCCCACCAGCTCCAGGGCCGCCGGGCCCACCAGGCCGGCGCAGCATACCACCACGGCAGCGTTCACCGTCCGGCACAGGCTCGACAGCAGGCACCCGGTCATGGCGGCAGCCAGCAGCACCAGCAGCCGCAGCAGCAGGCATCCGGCCAGCCACTGTCCCACGGTGCAGTCTGCGGCCAGGTCTGCAAAGTGGGCCACACTGCGCAGCGGGGCGGACAGGGCCGTCAGGCCGCCGTAATACGACGAGACCTGGTACACCTGCCGCAGGGTCAGGGTCAGCCATACCGCCGCCGCCAACAGGGCGGACAGGGCCAGCTTGCAGCGGGGCGCCCGGCGGCGGCCCCGGGGCGTGGTCTGCAGCAGCGGCAGCATCCGCTGCTGCCGCTCTCCGGCGAAGGTGCCTGCCGTAAGCAGTGCCGCTGTCAGCAGTGCCGCCATGGCCGGAATGCGCTGGCTGCCGCCTACGTCGCCGCCGCACAGAGTGAACATGGGCGCAGGATTCAGCACCCACAGGCCGGTGTCCAGCTTTTTCAGAGCCTCGTCCTCCACGGCGGACAGGGCCGCCAGCTGGGCGGAGCGGATCTCGGACTCCGGCCAGCCTTCCACCTCCGCTATGCGGGCCCGGATGGCCCGGAGGGTGTCCTCCGTGGCAGGGCCCTGGAACTCATTCTGAAAGGCGGCGGTGTCCGTGTCGTACAGGGACACGTCCGCCGTGGGGGCTGCGGCTGCCCGGAAGCACCAAAGGGCAAAGACCAGCAGCACCAGCAGTCCCTTGTGATACCATAGGATTTTCCTGAACTCGAACCCCGTCAGGGTCAGCCGGCCGGAGGCCCGGGAAAACACGGGACGCAACCGGGCCGCCAGACGCTGGAACACGTTGGCTCCGGCCATGGGCCGGTGATGCCCGGCATAGACCACGGCTCCTGCCGCTGCCAGCACCAAAAGCGCCGGCAGCAGGGCGGTACACAGCATGGCGCCGTTTACCGCCCGGCCCAGCAGGTTGATATTCAGATAGTGCAGAAACGTCTTTTCCATGCCGACGAAGGAAAACACGTTGATGTACCGAAGGGCCACGATGGCATAGCTGTCCGGCACAAAGGCGAACAGACTGTATTCCACCGCCAGAAATGCGGCGGCGGCCACCATAGCCGTCTGCAAATGGTGGATCAGCTGAAGAATCAGCCACAGCAGCAGTCCCATCAGCCACATACCAAGAGTTTTTAGCAGGCAATACGCCCAAAGTACCTGGCGAAGCGTCAGCGGGTACGGAAAATTCTGAAAAATTTCGCTGGACTGGGCGGCGGCGGACAGGTCGCCCAGCCCGCCGTACAGCAGACTGTCGGTGACAAGGCCCGTCAGCATCAGAAGGGCTGTGCCCAATGCGGCGGAAAGGCCCAGAATCCCCACCCGGCGCAGGGCCAGCCATGTCCGGCCTCGGGGGCTGCCAAACACCAGGTAGCGCAGACTGCTGCGGCGCTCCTCCGTCAGCCGCAGCACCGTTACCAGCATCCACAGCAGGATGCACACGGACAACACACCGTCCTGCAAGAAATTCTCCAGTCCGGCAGTCTCCGTCAGGGTCAGGGACACATCCGTGCTGCGGGGAAAGTCCCGGTCCGTTTTCTTTACGTTTTCCGCATGGAATTTCCCGGCGCTGCTGTCCATGAAAATGGACAGGGTGGGCATGTTGGCGGCGTTTTCGTGGATGGTATCCAGATATCCGGGGTACGCCGCCAGGTAGTCCAGCTGCTGCCGGAGGGTCTGCTGGGCCTGCTGCCGGGCGGTAAATTCCGCCTGGGCCTGGTCACTGAGATCATATGCCATGGCCGCTGTCTCATAATCGTCGCCCAGCACCTGCCGGGCCTGATCCCGGTATAGCTCCAGCAGGTCCGGGTCATCCGTGCTGCGCCAGAGCAGGGCCGTCATATAGCGGCGGCTCTCCGCCTCCATCTGAGACAGGGCGGCAGACGGGTCCGGGCTGGCTGCCAGCTGAGCCACGGTCTGCCGATAGGCGGCGGCAAAGCCGGGGGCGTTGTGATGGTCCACCCGGTGGAAAAACACCACCGCCGCCATCAGCACCAGCAGCCACAGCAGACTCCTGCGGGAGAAAACACGCCTGCACTCACGCATGGGGATGCAGCCGCCGGATATAGGCGTCCTCCAGGTTGGCCGCACCGCAGCCGCGGATAAATTCCTCCGCCGGGGCGTCTGCCAGCAGGACGCCGTGGTGCAGCAGCAAAATCTCACTGGCAATGGATTCCACGTCGCCGGTGATGTGGGTGGTGATAAGGACGATTTTGTCCCGGCCCAGCTGCCGGATATATTCCCGCAGGCGCACCCGCTCCTCCGGGTCCAGTCCGGCGGTGGGTTCATCCAGCAGCAGGACCTTGGGTGCGCCCAGCAGGGCCTGGGCCAGCATCACCCGCTGGCGCATGCCGCCGGAAAAGCCGCCGACCCGGCGGTGGGCCGCGTCCCACAGGTTCACCACCTGCAGCAGCTCCCGAAGCTGCTCCCGGGCGGCCCGGGGCCTCAGCCCCTTCAGCTGGGCCATGTACAGCAGAAATTCCCAGGCGGTCATGTCGTCGTACATCCCCTGGCTCTGGGGCATGAAGCCCAGCACCTGCCGGAACGCCGGTCCCATGGACAGAATGTCTGTCCCGTCGAAGGCGATGGTCCCCACCTGGCGGGGCAGCAGGTCGCAGATCAGGTGGATGAGGGTGCTTTTCCCCGCGCCGTTGGGGCCCAGCAGGGCCGTAATGCCGGGGGTGAAGGTGTGGGTAAAGTCCGTCAGGGCTTTCTTGTCCCCGTAGGAATGGGACAGGGCGTGAATGGTCAGTTCCATATTATCCGTGGCTCCTTGCCGTGGGGTCCGCCAGCTGGATCAGCTCCAGGCGGTCCAGGTGGTGGGGGTCGATGTAGTGGGTGATGGTCCCGCCATCGGTGGAGAGGTAAATGGCATTGGCGGTGGTGTATTCCAGGAAGGGGAAGCGCAAACCGATCTTCTCCAGTTCCAGCTTTCCCAGAAGATTATAGTCCCTGTCGTATGCCAGCAGGACGCACTGATTAAAATCGGCAGAATCCAGCGTCCGAAGGAAAATATAATCCTTGGTGTAGGACACATCAGCGTAATATACATCCATGGGAACCTTCACCGTC
>ERZ1027063.228-NODE-228-length-30226-cov-7.879686_pt1 | contig 30226 bp, 28 predicted proteins | sample MGYA00519423_ERZ1027063 | MGnify/ENA primary metagenome ERZ1027063 (study PRJEB26926, sample SAMN06164493) | human gut metagenome | biome: ENVO:00009003; feature: ENVO:2100002; material: ENVO:00002003 | host: Homo sapiens | place: USA | collected 2012 ...
TTCTACCACTTCGATTATACTCGCAACTTAATGACTTCTTGAATACTTGCCGAAAAAGAAAAACTGCCATCGGTTTGACAGCAGTTCTTCTTCGGTTGGTATCCGTTAGGAATACACAATATCATTCAATACAATCTCATCGGCACAGGCTCGAATGTTATTCATCAATCCTATTCATCTCATCATATCCGTTGCTTTCAGTTCTTCCGTTACACCTTGCTTCTTTGCCATTTCCTTTATCAGATATTCCGCCATATCACGAGCCGAAGTATCAATTTCGGCAAGGTGTTCATATAACTTTCCGCTTGTCAGCAGATTAAAATATAGCACACGCTTATGTTCCCTCAAATATCGTTGCCGCAATCGACCATATTTTGAAAGGGGTGGACTTTCCTCTACTGTCAGGCAGGGATAATAGTAATCTCCGATGAGTTCGTATCGGATACCTGTTCTTTCGTCTGTAATAAATCTTTGCATAGTTCTTTCTCCTTTTGCTTCTTGTAGTAAAACTCCAAGGTTTTCTTATTGTGGTTTACCTTTTTACATTCCTCGGAACAGAATTTCTGCTGACTGTGTGTAGGCCAGTAGGTACTGCCACACACAGCACATACACGCTGACGATAATAGTGATCACCTTTTTCCGCTTCTCTGTCGGCTTTCGTTTTATCCTGCCTTGCTTGATAGCAGCAATCCTTTGAACAGAAAATCTGTCGGTTGCTTGTAGGGGTAAACTCTTTCCCACAATGAGGACATACCTTTGTTTTGACGATTTCGCCACCGTTTTCAGCAAGTTTTTTTGCCTTTCGCTTCTCTCGATAGGCTTTTTCACGCTGACGCTGTTTCTCCAATCGCTTCTTTTCTTCCTGTTTTTCTTGCTCTTTTATCTCGGCAAGTTCTTCCTCGGTGTAGGCAATATCGACCTGTCCGACACAATTGAAGTAAATATCAACCTTTTGCGTTCTTGCTTTACCTACACCCTCGGATTCATACACCACAATCTTGTCAATGAGTTCGGTAAACATCAAATCGGAAACTTCCGTAGGATTTTTATACTTGCGTATCAGCGAAACAAAATGCTGAATATCCATAGTGCTGTCTTTTTCTTCGGAAAGTTCCTTTTTCATTGTTTCCATTTTTGCTTCCAACTCTGCCTGCTCATTGTCATACTGCTTCATCAGTTGCTTGTATTGTCTTTCGGGTAGCAATCCCGATATAAGATTTTCATACAAGCCACGAATGAGCGTAGAGAGTTCGTCATAGCGTTTCTGACAGCGTTTCAACTCCGATTGATTGTGCTTCGGCTTTTCCTCCTGCTTGTCTTTCCAAAGGGATTGCAGTTCCAAAGCAAAGGCTTTTTCGTCATTCAGAACGAATTTTGAAAAGCGTTTAACTGCCGATAATATCAAGGCTTCAACATTATCAGCACTAATCGTATGGGAAGTACAGGAATTAACCCTGCTTGCATACCCGCCGCAACGGTAAGAATACTGAACAGAACCGTCTTTCTTGCTATAATGCGTTTGCAAAGTCATTCTCCTGCCACAGTCGGCACAGTACAGATAACCGCTTAATCGGTTGGTATGTGTACCTCTTGCCGCAGCTCTGTTCACTCGTTTCTTTCGCTTCTGAACGCTGTCCCAAAGTTCCTGTGATATGATAGGCTCGTGGGTGTTATAAAACACATACTGCTCATCTTCATCGGTAGTCTTTCTCTTATGCAATTTAAAATTGGTGCTGACCGACTTTCTCAAAACAGTATGTCCAAGATATTCTTGTCTGCTTAAAATCGTTCTAATGGCAGATATGCCCCAAATATAAGAGTCTGCAAACTTAATCCCGTTGTACTGTTCTGGGTGATATTCCTTTGCATATGCGGCAGGAATTAAAACCTTTTCTTCGGTCAGTATTTCCGCTATGGCTCGTGGACTTTTGCCCTCATTTGCAAGCAGAAAGATACGCTTTACCACCTCAGAAGCCACAGGGTCAACAACAAGCGTCTGCTTATCGCTCGGCAATCGGTTATATCCATAAGGGATTGAACCGCTACAACGCTTTCCGTCTTTCATTCGGGCATCAAATACAGCCTTAATTTTATTGCTCGTGTCTTTGGCATAAAATTCGTTCATAATATTCAAAAACGGAGCAAAATCATTATCCGAAGCGTTGTTGCTGTCAATGCTGTTGTTGATTGCAAGGAAACGGACATCTTTCTGCGGAAACAAAATTTCCGTATAAAAGCCGACTTGCAGATAGTTTCGTCCTAATCGGCTCATATCCTTAACAATCAATGTTCCGACATTGCCTGCTTCAATTTCCTTAATCAACGCTTGAAAGCCGGGGCGATTGAAATTTACACCCGAAAAACCATCGTCAGTAAAATGGCGGATATTCTCAAAACCATTCCTACGGGCATAATCTTCGAGGTATTTTTTCTGATTGGTAATGGAATTACTCTCGCCATTCAGGTCATCATCTCTTGATAATCTCTCATAAAGTGCTGTAATCTTTGAAGTCCTTGACATTCTCTTAACCTCCTTCCTTATGTATTTTCAATTTAGGACAGTTAATTTTATCGTCCTATTAAAGTATAGCCCTCGGGTGCTAATTCCAGAGCTGTAACCGTTTCTCCAAAGGTAGAAGCCCAACTGTCAAAATGCTGCAAACCGTTCTGTGCAAGAGTGTCATACTGCAAGTACCTCTGAACGGAGTACAGCTCAACCATTGAATTGCTAACAGGCGTACCCGTTGCGAAAACCGTGCCACGGTTGCCCGTGATTTCGTCCAGATAGCGGCATTTCATAAAGAGGTCGCTTGATTTCTGGGCTTCGGTCTGGGCGATACCGCCTACATTCCGCATCTTGGTGTAGAGGTACAAATTCTTATAAAAATGGCTCTCATCAATGAAAAGCCTGTCAACGCCGAGCTGTTCAAAGTCGATAACCGTATCCTTACGCTTGGTGTCGTTGAGTTTTTCGAGCTTCGTCTTGATTGCCTTTCGGGTTTTCATTAGCTGTTTGACCGTGAACTGCTCGCCTTTGGAAGCCTGCACATCGTCAATGCCATGCTCAATATCATCAAGCTGCTTTTCCAACTGCTCCCTCTGGCGTCCTATGCTCATCGGGATTTTTTCAAACTGCGAATGCCCGATAATGACTGCGTCATAGTCGCCTGTGGCAATCCTGCCGCAGAACTTCTTGCGGTTTCCCGTTTCAAAATCCCGCTTTGTTGTCACAAGTATATTTGCACTCGGATAGAGCCGCAGATACTCGGAAGCCCACTGACCGACAAGATGATTTGGCACAACAAACATGGATTTCTGGCATAAGCCGAGCCGTTTGTTTTCCTGTGCGGCGGCTACCATTTCAAAGGTTTTTCCTGCTCCCACCTTATGGGCAAGAAGCGTATTGCCGCCATAAAGGATATGGGCGATGGCGTTGACTTGATGTGGTCTTAGTGTGATTTCTGGACTGATACCTCCGAAAGTGATATGGCTTCCGTCATATTCACGGGGTCGCACAGAGTTAAAAGTGTCGTTGTAATAACGGACAAGGCGGTTTCGCCGTTCTGGGTCTTTCCATATCCAATCCTGAAACGCCTGCTTGATGACTTCCTGCTTCGCCTGTGCCGCCGTGGTTTCCTTTGCATTGAACACCGCTTTTTTATTGCCGTGTTCGTCATACACATAATCAAAGATACGGGTGTCACGCAGGTTTAAGGTGTCCTCAATAATACGATAGGCGGAAGCTCTTTTCGTACCATAGGTGCTGTCCGCCTTTACATTCCCCATATCGGAGCTTTTATTCTCTATGAACCAGTCTCCGTTTATCGGGGTGTATCGTACCTTTAATCTGCCTGCGGCATAACTTGACGGAGTTAAAAGCTCCATCACAAACCGCTGTATATCTTCCTGCGGTATCCAAGTTGCACCCAGACGGACAGAGATTTCCGCCGCCGAGAGGTCTTTGGGAATGACCTTTTCCAAGGCTTCCACATTAACTGCAAGCTCTGGGTCATTCTTCGCAGCAAGATCCGCAACCGTCAGCTTGTTTCGGACATTTCCTGACAGATACTCGTCTGCGGCTACATAGGAAACATGCTCACAGTTCGGTACTTTGAAGATAACACCTTGTAAATCCTGCACAAGCTCAGCCTGCGTTTTGCCTGTGAGCTGCTCCATATAAGGCAAATCAACACGGGCTTTCTCCCCGATAGAGAGGGCGAGGGCTTCGCTTGCAGTTTCAACCGAAGTTACTTCTCGGTGGGGTTTGATAGTCCGCTTTGTGAACATATCTGCCTTCCGTTTGAAGTTGCCCTCATCATCAAGCACCTCCAGAGAACATAGAAGGAAGTAGCTCTCATCTGAAGCAAAAGCAAGATAGTTTCCTCGGCTGTTGATTAGACCGTATTTTGCGGTATAAACATCATACAGACGGTTGAGGTTTTCCTGCTCGGTGCGTATCATTTCCTCTGGGTAATCATCGGTCTGATACTCTATGAGCTTACGCACACAGTCACGAATTTGGATAAGTCCCTTAATACGGTTTTCTGCGGTCATCGACACAGAAGCAGGTTGCATACGGTCATTCTCTCGGAAGTAAACCCTGCCGTCCACCAGAGTAAAAGAGAAGTTACGCACATTCGGGTCAGCAGGAACGGAAAGCTCCTGCTCATCGGAGATTTCATCAACCCTATTATCAAGCTCTGGGATTTCGCCGTTTATCCTCTGAACTGCATTGGACAGAAGCTCGGAAAGTGGTATATCCTTACGGGCTTTACAAACAGGCTCAAAAGTACCAAAGCGTGTGCTTTCCATCTTTATTTCGCCCAACACCATTTCGGGGTGTTCGACAAAATATCTGTTCATCGTAACACCGTTTTCGTCCGTATCAAGGTGTACCCAGTCTGGCTCTATATCCATCACTCGGTCACGCTTTTGCAGGATAAGAATATCGCTCGTGACCTCCGTGCCTGCGTTTGCCTTAAAGGTGTTGTCTGGCAGACGGATAGCACCTAAAAGCTCGGCTCTCTGGGCAATATACTTGCGTACCTCTGGACTTGCTTTATCCATCGTACCCTTTGAGGTAATGAACATCACAACGCCGCCGGCACGGACTTTATCCAGAGCCTTTGCGAAAAAGTAGTCGTGTATGAGAAATTTCTGGGCGTTGTATCGGCTGTCATTGACCCTTATCTCCCCAAAAGGCACATTACCGAGGACTACATCAAAATGGTCGTCTGGGAGATTTGTTTTCTCAAAGCCCTCAATGGCAATGTTCGCTTTTTGGTAGAGCTGCTTTGCAATCCTGCCTGTGAGAGAGTCGATTTCCACGCCGTGGAGCTTGCTGTTTTGCATACTTTCGGGAAGCAGACCAAAGAAATTGCCTGTGCCGCAGGACGGCTCCAAGATATTGCCCTGTGAAAAGCCCAGGCGGTCAAGTACGTCATACATCGCCTTGATAACAACAGGCGGCGTATAAAAAGCGGTCAGCGTTGACTCCATAGCGGCACGGTATTCCTCTGGGGAAAGGCTGGCATATAGCTCCTTAAACTCCTCCGCCCACGCCGCATTGTGTTCATCAAATGCCATAGAAAGACCGCCCCAACCGACATACCGAGACAGGACTTCCTGTTCTTCGGGTGTGGCAAGGCGGTTTTCAATTTCAAGCTCGTGCAGCAGGTTGATTGCCGCCATATTGTTACGGAATTTTTCTTTTGCTCCGCCGATACCGATGGCATCATCGGTAATACGGAAATTATGACGGTCTGTGGCAAGAGTTTCCGTTTTTTCTTCGGGTGGTAATTCGGTTTTTTCCTGTTCCAATAGCTTTTGGATATAGCCGATTTTCTCCACTCGGTTTATCGGAAAGCCCACATTGTTCTGGAATGTGATGTCACGCAGGGACACATCACCGCTGATTTTCCCGATGCTCTCAATGAGATATTTACGGTTATCTATGATGATTTCCCTGCCTATGAGGTCATCTGTGGATTGCTCCATTTCAATGACAGGAGCTTCTGAGCCATTCACTTTATCGGCATTCGCCTGTGGTTTTTCTTCGGCTTCCTCGGCTGTCCTGTACCAATCACTTTCGGTAGCCATAATCTCATCAAGCAGTTTTTCGTCCTCTGGTTTCAGCTCGGTGTGCTGTTCCAAGAATGGGATAAACTCATCTCTGCCACGGAGCAGGCTTTCTCGGTCATCTCCATATAGCTGTTCGCCCTTTGGCGATAAGGCATAATCGTAAAAATTCTTAATATGGGCAATTAAATCGCCCTCACCATCGCCAATATCAAACCGCCCTTCATAGTTAAATTCCTCGCCGCCGATAACAGCCTTGATAACAAAATCTGTCTTGTGATACCACCCGATATTTTTATCGCCCTCACGCTCACGGTGCTGTTTCTCGTCCAAAATACCAAGCAGCTTATTACACAGAGCAAAGCTCAAATCCGTATAGCGGTCATTAAGCTGTCTGTCATAAAAGGCAGGGTGTTCGGAAAAACCGATAGAAAACTGTATTCCGTCCTGCTTTTTCTCGGACGGTGCTTCTGTCCTCTGTTTCTCGGTTACGACCACTTTCAGATGGTCATTTGCAGGATTTTCCGTTAGCTTTTCTTCAAAGTCGGCTCGGCTGTATTCCTGCCCCAAGATAGGGAACTCGGCATTTTGCAGATAGACCTTTTCCTCGGTAAGTGTTGCAATCTCATATTTATCCGCACCGATATACACCACATCGCCCTCATTGTAGAGGTAGCAAAGTGGGTGCAGCTCCCTTAATTCCTCGGTAAACTTCCACCCATTACTGCGGCTGAAAACCGAGGTCGTTTTCCATTGTACCTGTGCAAGAAAGTCTATGAGCTGTTGAACGGTTGAGGGGTCGGATAAGTGCTGTTCCATTTGCTCGGCGGTAACATCTGCAAGGTCGCTTCGTTCCACAACAGATAACAGGTCTTTTTCGTACCTGTCCAAGTCACGGATAAAGTCAGATAGCCGCAAAGCAAGGGTATCCCGTTTGTCGGCAGGCGGCAGGTCACGATGGGCGTCGATAAAACGCTGCCTTGCTATTTTCCTCTGGGTGTCAATCTCATATTGAGGGGCTGACACGCTCTCCAGATAATCGGCATAATGGTCTTTTTCTTTCGGATTGAGATAGTGGTTTGCCTTTATCAGCTCACGCAGCCGCTTTTCAACCTTAGACCAACTGAGCCGCAAGTCTGGGTTTGTATATGACCCGTGCTTTTCAATGCCGATACCTTTGCCGTCGTGCCATTCGCCGCCTTTTGTTCCATCGGGGTAAAAGTGCGTTCCGCCGCCTATGCCGTATTCCTTTTTGAGGAAAGCGATATTACTTTTGCTGTCCTCATATTTCTGAAACTGACGGTAGATACGGTATTTTCCGTCTTGAAAGCCGCTTCCTCTTGTCAAAACGGAGTCAATATCTTCCTGTGGAACAGCAAAAGCAGAGGATTTTTCGTCCTCTGCTTCGGCTATCATTTCGATTTGTTCTTCTACGGTGGGAAGATTGACCTTGACCTCATCTGCGTTGGCAACGCTTACTTGTAAATCAGCTCGGTCATAATCACTTCCTCCGCTTGGCTGCGGATGTTGTTCATTCTCTGTACCCACTGCATCGGAGCTTTCTCTTTCAGTTCCTCCGTCACGCCCTGTTCGGCTGAAAGCTGCTTCGTCAGAAGCTCCAACCTCTGGAGAGCCGTCTGCTCGGTCTGATACAGATGCTCGTTCAGCTTGCCCGATGTCAGCAGATTGAGATAGGTCACTCGCTTGTGCTGCTCCAGATAGCTCCTGTGCATCTGTGCGTATCTGCCAAGCGGAATTTCTTGCTCGGTCGGTAATGTCAGGTCGGGAATAAGATAATCGCCCTGCCTGCTGTAAGTGATTGCGTTCATTATTTTCGCTCCTTTCGGGTTGTATTCTGCCTATATTATATTGGCTTTTGCTTTCTGGTACAAAGGTGCGATTTGCGCCTTTCTCTGCGATTTGCAGATTTTGTATCGCAAGAGAAATTTCCTTGAGCGCCATTTCGGAAATATCGCTTGTGGCAATGCCGAGGGCGTTAATAGTCGCAGGCGTATTGAAATTGATAATGCCCTCAAAATCCTCTCGGTCAAAATGCTCGTTTGTATCCAGACCGCAGCGGCTCATCAGCATAAATGCAACGCTGTTTGTTACCAAACGCCTGTAACAGACCTCTACATTAAAGTCGTCCAATTCCTCCAAGAAGCTGTCCTTTGTGAAGCCTTTGAGCTGAGAGAAATAGTCTTGCAGATTATCCTCAACGGCGTTCTTTGCCGTTTCCGTTAGGGCAGAAGCAAGGTCGGTGCTTTCCGTATTACCAAACCTGTCGGAGAGCCTTTCAATAACAGCCTGCTCGTATCGTCCGTTCATCTGCCATATCGGGACGGGGCGGCTGCCGTAATATCCGTCGTGCGTGTCCGAAACATCAAAATAATATTTAAGGGTATTCCTGCGACCCTTCGGGTCGAAAACGGCAATGCCCTTACTGTCTTTGTTTACCCAACGCTTAAACCGCTTGTTCCAAGTGTCAAGCTCTGCGACGGCGATAGCGTCGGGGCGTTGTGCATAGATTAAAAGCTGTTCATCAAAGCGGCATTTATAGTTGCGGCAAGCAGCAGCTAAAAAGCTCTGCCACGCCTGCGGATTTTTTGCAACTGTAATACCTGTGCGCCGATACAGCTCCGTAATTAGCTGATACTTCGCAGCCATTGATTTTGCACCTCCTTATCTTTCAAAATCACGACTTTTGTGCTTTTTATCATATTCCTCACATCGTCCTGCAAGCTCGGAGTACATCTTTTCTCTCATATCACGCTCAAAAGCACGATATTCCTTTGCCTTTTCAGTAGGCTTATACCATACGCTGTCCTTGTCGGCTTTCTCCAAGCTCTCATAACGGTCATTAATCTGGTCGATGTACCGTTGATAGATAGCGTGTGCTTCGGGAGAATTAACGGCATAACGGTAGCGCTCAAGACTTTTGTGCCGTCCACGAAGTTCTGCGTATTCGTAAAGCATACGGATAATCTCACGGTCAAGACCTTTCTGTCCCTCGGCTGCATAGATTTCCGATAAGCTTTTGCAATACCACGAATGAAATGGTGCAGTATCGTTTGAGCTGTGTGAGGAAAGGTAAACACCGTCTTTTTTTACTGTGATGCTTTTGATAAGCTCAGTACTCATTCCACATCACCGCCGAGAAAGGAAATGACCTTGTTCGCTTTAATGCTCTTTTGCAGGTCGTTGATAAGGGCAATGTCCGCAACCGTGATACTCTGCATAGAGAGAATATCGTCCATCGTCATAGCGGAAATTGTTTTTTCATCGGTAAAGCCTGCTTCCAAAACCTTGTTCAAGACTTTGACGGCTTTCTGATTAACAGCCATATCGCAATCCTCCTTTATCGTTCATAGTCGTTTTTTCTCGGAGCTTTCTGGGGCGGCTGCTCCGCCTGTTTCGGCTCGTAGGTCGCCCCATTCTGCTGCATACGCTCGGCAAACTCGCAGATATGAAAAATATTGTTGCCGACCTCGGTATGACATTCATCTATAAAGCGGCAGGAATATTCTCGTTTTTCTCCCCAAGAGGTCGTTACGATTATCCTGCCGCCGTCGGGGATACGGAACAGCTCTTTATAGTTCGGGTCAATAAATCGGATACCTTGCTCGGCTTTCTGAATGTGCTTATCAAGCCATTCCTTTACAAAGCAGTAGCAATAAAAATTGTAGTCGCCCCTTGTGGGGTTGCAGCGCAGCAAATAGGCGTGTTTCTCCGTATCCACTCGGAAACCGTACTCCGTGCAATAGCACCCCTTAAAGACGCAATCTGCATACTGCCTTGCATACGCACTCATATCGGAACGGTTTTTCAGCAATCCGTATTTATCGGAGCGCAGAGCATTGATAACCTCGTCAAACTCCGTCTTGAACTCGTCCGTTTTCCATTGTGTTCGGGTGTCTGTCCAAGTGGTATAAAAGCCGTATCCAGAGCTGTCAAAATCTCCACGCAGATGACCGATATTGGCGGTCTGTCCCTCAAGCTGCATACTTTGAGCATAGGTGTATTTCTGCTCGGCAGGGGTTAAGGCTCGTATCTCCATATCAGCGTTCCTCCCGACTTTTCTGCTTTTTCTCTTTTTCCTGCGCCTTGATTTTAGCAAGCGCTTCCTTTGCCCAATCGGGCATACATTCAGGCTTGATTTCGCCAAGTACATCGTACCTTTCCCATCTGGCTTGTTCGCCTGTGGCAAGGCAAGTACCGAACACCGCCCGACCTCTGCCGCCGATAGCTCCGTTTCCTCCGTCAGCCAACACAAGCTGATAGGCAGGATGCTGATATTCATAGCGTTTCGGCTCGGAATTGATAACGACGACCTTGCCCACAATGTTACGCATACCGTCATCGGGGATACAATGCTCCTTTGTAAATACGGTCTTGTCAAAAGGGAATTTGGCAAGCTCCGCTTTGGTGCGGTCAATCTGCGACTGTACTCGGTCAACAAAAATCTGCATTGCTTCCAGATAATCGTCCGAAGCCACACCCTCTGTCGGCCACGCCGCTGACAGAGGGTTGTGGTAATCGCAGTAGCATGCCATAAAGGGATACGGGTCTTTTTTGTCTACGCCGAACACAACCTCTTTATCTCCGATATAGATGCTCTGGATAATCTCGTAATCACCGAGTTTTCTCTTTTCCTTACTCATTCGGCTGCTCCTTTCGTTCTTTTTTCTCGTTCTGCTCGTCTAAAATTTTTCGGATACAGACATCGCAGAAAATAACAGACCCGTCCTTATATCGGGGATAAGGACAGGTCTTGCAGTCATATACCTTTTTATCGCTCACGGTCATCACGGCTTTTCTGGCTTTTATCGGGCTGATTGTAGGGCATACGGCACTCCCGCCGATAGCGTTCATTCAGCTTCTTCCTTGCTTCGGACAACTGATTGCAGTAATATCCCCAGAAATAATCCGAGCCGTTTTTGCAGTACCAACACACATAGGGGTTGGGTGCTTCGGGGTTATGACCGATGACAAGCTCATTACTCCCGATAGTATGACTTTCTATGATTTCATAACCGCTGTTTATCCGTTTTTCCTCCATTTTGCACCTCATTCCTTTGCGTATTTGCGATACGCCTTTTCGCCTGCGGCACGAAGTCGCCTTACACGGGCGTTTCCCATAAGCTCTGGATATTGCGCCTGTAATTTGCGGCGTGTTCTGCCGACGCTCTCAAAGCTCGGCAGTCCCAGATATTTATACTGAGCCATTACCTCGGCAAAGGGCATAGCTCCTGTATCTTTCAGACAGCCGTTACAGACCTTCAAATAAAGCAGCATATCGTCGTTTCTGGCTTCCTCGTCCTTTTGCAGAACGGCTCTGACCTTGCCCTCAATGGTTTTGAGATTTCTCATAGATTTACCTCCATAAACAGCAAAGGGGCGGCTTTTTCAGCCGCCCCACGCTTGTTACTTCTTTCTGTTACGGATATTCAGCCACACCGCAGCGCCTACGATAAACACCACAAGCACGATTGCAATAATGGTCTTTGCTTCCATAAATCAGTCCTCCTTTTTCTTTTTCTTAAAGCCTACGAAGCCGAGAACACCTGCACCCAGAACGGAAGCAGCCGCAAGGCTTACCCACAAAGCAAGATTAAATTCATCGCCCGTTTTCGGGGTGTCCCGAAGCTCGTTGTGCATCTCAACGATTGTGGTAGCACCGACTTTGACCGTAGCCTGCTTGTCGGCAGGCAGGATATATCCTGCGGAAACGCTGTCGCTTACCTCGGATACGGTGTATTCGCCAATTCGCAGACCTTCAATATAAATCTCGCCGTTTTTATCGGTCTTAAAGGTCTGGTCATAGCCGTCAGCACCCGTCACACGGAATGAGAAGCCCTCAACCTTACCGTCAGAGGAAGTCTTTACGATTTTAAGAGAGCCTTTCTGCGCCGCATTGACAAAGCCCACGCCTGCCTCGTTTTCAACGATATAGGTCTTGCCGTTTTCCTCGATGGACACGGAATATACATTCTCGTCAAGCTCAAAGCCTGTCGGAGCAGTTTTCTCACGGACAAGGTACTTTCCGTAGCGAAGCTCCTTCATCTGATAAACGCCGTCGTCAAGCTCGGTCATCGTTCCGAGCAGTTTGTCGCCGTTGTCCAGCTTGCCGTCACCGTTGGTATCGGCATAGACCTCAAACTCTGCACCTGTGAGCTTGTTATCGGGGTAGTCCTTATCAACCTTAGTCAATTCGATATTGCCCTTAATGAAGTAGTTGACAAGCTCGATTTCCACGACCTCATCAACCGCACCGATTGCGACCGTGATTTCTTCCTCGGAGAGTACAAAACCTGTCGGGCTTTCGATTTCACGGATTACCCAAGTTCCATACGGCACTTTTTCAAAAGAAAAGCTACCGTCAGCAGCCGTAACGGTAGTCTGGATAGCGTTTTCGGTTGTGAATTTCTCTGTGCCTGTCTTGAAAATGCCGATAACCGCACCGCCGAGAGCATTTCCGTCCTCATCGGATTTCTTACCGCTTACTGAGCCGTAAATGATGTCGTTCTCAATGGCTTCGCCGTCGTTAGCTGTGATGTGAACGGTAGCCGTTTCCTGTCCCGCATACTCGAAAGCAACGGAATATTTCTGCCCGTTCAAGATATATGCGGAATTGGTCGCAAGCTCTTTTACATAGTAGCTTCCGATAGGCAGGTCTGTTTTGACCTTACCGCTTCCGTTCCCGTCAAGAGAGATAATCTCAATCAGCCCGTCGGCAGGGATAACCGTGCCGTCTGCCGCAGTCAGTTCCTTTTCCGCATACAAGCCAAAGGTCACATCAAAGATTTCGCCGTTCTTGCCGATGCCGTAGGCTTCGTCCGTCATAAGGCGCTTGATAAGGTCGATTTCTACACGCTGCCTTTCGTTATAGAAAGAAGCGGCGGTTTCGGTAACAGCGACATTCTGACCCGCATATACAAGCTCAACGGCGTGAATTTCCTCGTTCAGCACCATTCCAAACGGTGCTGTGATTTCCTTGACCTCGTATTTTCCGAGATAGAGTTCCTTGCTTACCGCCGTGCCGTCTGCACCTGTGGTAACGGTATCGACCACTTCGCCCTTAGACGCTCTGAGCGTACCGTCCAGAGTGTAAATATCCTCGGCGGCGGTAATCTCATAGACTGCGCCCTCAAGCCCACGCACCGCATAGACGGGCTGATACAAGCCGCCTGCTTCATTGACGGAGCTGAACACTTCGCCCGATTTGGATACGGTAATAGTGCCTTTCTGTGCCATATTGGAACGTACCACCTCAATGACGGTAATGCCGCTGTCAACCTCGGAGTTCTCCTGCATCACATCAAAATAGACAGGCTCGGAGTTTAGCACATAGCCATACGGCGCTTGTACCTCAACCAGAGAATAGCCCTTGCCATATTCCAAGGTCTGCGGCGTAATAAGCTCGCCATCGGCTGTGGTATAAAAGGTATCAATGGTCGTCACTTCGGGATAGGTGAAGGTCATTGTCACAAGGTTTCCGTTCGGGTCGTAAATCTGGAAGCCTGCGCCTGCATACGGAATGGTGTTGCCCGTTTCCGCATCTTTCTTCACGACCTTGATATAGCTTTCAAAGTTTGCGTTGTTGATAAGATAGCGGTAGGTCTGACCGTCTTTGCTGATAAACACATCAAAAGGCTTCATCAGCTCACGCCCCTCCCAACCAGAGGTCTGGCGAACGGTGTAGATACCGTAAGGCATATCCTTTGTCTGGGCAAAGCCGTTTTCATCACAAGTGAGAATATCTCGCTCGGTTTCCTTTGCGGCGTCAAAGCTGCCTGCCGCCTTGCGGAATACTTCAAAGGCTGCGCCTGTTTCGGGCGTTTCAATCTGCGTTTCGCCGTTGTCGGTATGCTTGATAATGGCGATATTGCCCTTGATGACCTGCTCGGTCACATCATTTGCGGTAGAGTTAAACTCCACGGTGTAAAGCTCTGGCTCTGCGCCGACCTTGTGGATTGTTCTGTCGAGCAAATATCCCTCGGACGGGCTGAGTTCTCGGACAGTCCAATCGTTGCCGCACACATAATATTTCGTTGTAAACTGACCGTTTTTATCGGTGGTGTAGGTGTCAATGAGTTCTTCGTCCTTATAAATGCCGTAGACTGCACCTGCAAGAGAAGCGTCGCCCTGTGCCGTACCCATCTCCGCATCGGATTTCGTTACGGTCACATTGAATTTTTTGAGAATGTTTGTAAAGCTGCGGCTCGTTACCTTTTCCCATTCGATAGGCGCTGTCTGAGAAGCGGGAATGACATAGCGCACCGCCGTGTCAATTTCCTCTACGGTGTAGGGGTCAGCGCCGCTGATAAGCACATTTTCAAACCGTGCAACACCGTTTGCGTCGGTCACGGCGTATTCATCAACGGGCAGACCGCTTAAAGATGTGCCGTAAAGATGGAATTTCACGCCTTCCACCATATCGTCCTCGGAGCTTTTGATAATCTCCAGACTGCCACGCTTCAGCGTATTGCTGAAGGTCACGGTAGAGGTGTGACCGCTTACGATAGTAATTCTCTGAACGCTCTGCGGCTCATATCGGTCAATCGGCTGTTCTGTGACGGTGTAGACCCCCGGCATCAAAGAAATATCTACCGTGCCGTCTGCTTTGGTCACGACGGTTTGATTTACGCCGTTGCCAGAAATGTTGAATTTGATGCCAGATACAACACCGTCCTCCGAGGTCTTTTTGATAAGACCCGTTCCGTAGGTTTCGGTATCAAGCTTGAAATAGAAATATACAGGGTCGGAAGCTCCCGAAACCATTGTTTGCTTGCCTACGCAGCCCCAGATAAGCATTTCGTCGCAATCCAGATTGACGGCTTTCTGTGCGGATACCGTAATCGGCGAGGTAATCATATTGTCGCTTGTAAAGGTGTACTGATTTCCGCTTCTGGATACCTTAATGCCGCTTGCCGAAAGGCTTAGATTGGCGAGGGTGTTGTTTGTGTCGGTAAGGGTCAAGCTGTAATTCTGCTTGTCGGGATTATATTTGAGCGTATAGGTGTCTGCCTTGTTCTGATTTCTTGCGGCAAAGCTCGGAATGGTATAGTGGCTTGCCATCTGCGACAAAATCCAGTCATAACACTTCTCGGCAGGTCTGCCCTTTAGGGAATAGCAGTAAGTGTCCGCATCAATGCCGTTTGCGCTGTGCAGGTCGGACGGGCTTGTGCGGAGCTGCTGCTGATATTCCCAGATAATCGTCTGGGTAGCAAACGCATAATCATCTGTGTTCGTACCCGCAACGGGCGAGGATTTTCCCTCGTGCCAACCATACATCAGAGCCATCATTACGCCGAACTGTGCTTCGGTAGGCAGCTTGCGGAAATAGGAGCTGTTTTTGCCGTTCTGGGATACATAGCTGTTTCCCGTATTAAAGTCAATACCAGACTCTACGCAGTAAACTTGGTGCGTTCCGCTGCTGTCGGTCATCAAGTATTTGCGCTTGGCGTTGCCTGCGCTGATTGTTCTTACAGAGGTGTTGCCGTCGCTGTCGTACACGATGAATGAATAAGAGGATTTGCTGCGATAGTATCCTCCGTCAGAGCCGACATAGTAGTCCCCGAATGAGGAAGTGCAGCTAACGCCTTCCTCGCTTGTCCACGCAAAGGCGGACATCGGCAATGCCATAACCGCCATAACAAGGCAGAGGATAGCTGCCAGAAGCCGCCTTCCGTTCTTCTTAAACTTTGTTTTCATAGACTGTTAAACCGTCCTTTCTTGATTTTGGGTATAAAAAATCCCCCTGTTTTTGAAACAGAGGGATAAGCCTTGCTGCCACTTATGCAAAAAGAAAGTAAATCAGATATTCGCCGTTTCCTTTTGCTTCGCAGCAAATATTAAATTCTGAGATTTCATCAATTCCGTATGCGCTGAGATTTTCAGCGGTATGAAACTTGATATAGCTTTCAAGGCTTTGCTTTAGAATTTCGCCTTGATTGCTCCGTGACGCCGTTACGGGATTCCACCAGCTTGCGTTGCTCGGAGTGAGAGAGGTATCCAAACGAAGCCCCATTGACTGACCGATGTTGATACAATCCTCCTTTATCGCTTCCATATCGAACTCAAAATCATAGGCTGTCTTTGTGTTTTCGGAAGCGGTTTGTGTCGGCGTTTCCGCAGACGGCGGATTATAATTTTCCGTAGTGGGTTTTGTTGCAGGTGTTTCTGCTTCAATCCGCTTGACAGGCTCGGTTTGCTTTACCGTTTCACTCTGAACAGGCTCACACTCCGTTACCTCTGCGGCAGTTTCAAGCGCTGCACTCGTTTCTGGAGCTTTGCTCTCATTACTTTCCGAGGAAGAAACGCTCTCGGTGCTTTCGGCTTCGGCAGCAGCTTCGGTTTCCGTCACAAGCTCACTTTCATAATTCCGTGTGGGGGCTGTTGAAACATTGGAGCAGCCGCCAAGCAGCATTATCAGCGCAAGAAGCACTGCAAATATTGATTTTTTCATCATCTCAACCTCCTTTACGGCTTCATTATACGAAAAACAGCAGAAGTCCTCAAAGGTACAAACCGATTTGTGCGGTATTTGCAGATATTCTTTTCTCGGATAGTCTTGGCAGTAGTTAGGGGGTGAGGTGTGGAGAGGGGGAAGCGCAAAATGCGGCTATTCACGCAAACAGGCAGACCTTGCCCTCGGTGTGCGGCTATCTTTCGTGCGCTTTGTTCCGTTGCAGGTGTCGGTTGTAAAACTCCAACGCTTTGACAACAAAATCCGCTTCCTGTCCTTTGGGAACGGTTTTCGGAATGAGCTTGGTTATCCGTTCATCACGGAAAACAGGCTTTTCCTTTTGGTTTGGCTTTTCTTCCTCCATAATGGATTGGATAACCTCGTCCGTCAGTTTTCCGTCTTGGTTAAACTTTTTCATTTTGATAGCCTGCGCCAATGAGGGAGTAGCGTCGTTATAGCTCATCGCTTCAAGCAAGGTGTATTGCTGCTCCTCGGCAAGATAGGAAATCTCCACCGCAGGACGGAAAGCAATCTGCTTTTCATCTACCATCTGGAGAATTTCGGGTACAAGCTCGGTCAAGCGGATAAAACGGCGGATTTGCTCACGGCTTTCGCCAACTTCATTACCCAACTTTTCATTTGTTCTGACCTTTTCAAAATCTGACACCATTGGTGTCAAATTTTCTTTGCTCGGTCTGCCTGCTTGCCTGTTCATCGCTTCAAGCCGCATTTTATAGGCAAAGGCTTTTTCACTCGGCAGAATAACAGACCTTTGCAGATTGCTTTCCACCATAATGATAATGGCTTCATCACGGGTAAGGTCTTTGACCTCGCATTTGAGGGTTTCAAGCCCCGCAAGCTCACAAGCCTTTTTGCGCCTGTGACCGCTGATAAGCTCATACCGCCCGTCCCCTTTCAAACGCACGGTAGCAGGGGTCATTACGCCGTTCCGCTTAATACTCTCGACAAGCTGCTCCATATCCTCGTCCATTAAAACCTTGAACGGATGGTCTGGGAACTCGTCAATCTCCGATATGGGAATATCCCGTATCTTGCTTAAAGCTGCTTCCGCACGGCTTTCGTCCGTCTGGAACAGGTCATCGTAAGCGGTCAGCTCGATTTTGGTTTCTCTGTTTCTCGCCAAGCTCTGCCACCTCCTTTGAGAACTGTTCATATGCTGCGGCAACCTTGCCGCCTTTGTCGTAGGCGAAAATGCTTTTACCCTCTGCGGTTGCCTCCACAGCACGGATAGAATGAGGTATCTCGGTATCAAATACCTTGATTTTCTGACCGTAGGCACTCTTGACCGTCGCCGTGATTTCTTTTGAAATGTTGGTACGGGGCATAACCATTGTCATTAAGATACCGTCAATTCTGAGTTTGGGATTGATTTGCCGCTTGACCATTGACACGGAGCGAAGCAACAGCTCTAAGCCTTTTGCAGAAAGATAGTGGGGCTGTGTTGGGATAACCACGCTGTCAGCCGCCGCCAGAGCGTTAATGGTTATCATCCCCAAGCTCGGCATACAGTCGATAAGCACATAATCGTAGTTTTTCTTAACCTCATTCACATAGGTTTTCAGAACACGCTCACGGCTCATCGCATTGATTAGCCTTACTTCAAAGCCCGATAACTCAATGTTTGACGGAAGCAGGTCAACGCCCTCGCTGTGGGATAAAATCCCTTGCGAAACATCAAAAGATTTATCGTCTATGATGTTCTGCATTATTGTGGAGAGCGTAATGGGTAAATCGTCTGGTCGGCTGTAACCCAGAGCCATTGTGAGATTTGCCTGTGCATCGGCATCAATCAACAGCACTCTTTTTCCTTGCTTCGCCAGACCCACACCCAGATTGACCGCTGTTGTGGTCTTGCCAACACCGCCTTTCTGGTTGGTCAGAGCAATCACTTTGCAATTTGACATAGCTGCGTCCTCCTTTCGCATAGATTTAGCCGCTTTGTCAAGGCGGCTATGTAAATCGTACAGAGGACGCAAAAAAGCCGCTTACTCTTATGGTAAAGAATAAGCGGCTCACTCTTGAATTGCCTTAAACATATTCGATTTTCATTTTCTTGACTGGTGCATTGGCTACCTTGAAAATGAGTTCGTCAATGCAGTCCGTATATCTGCCTTGCCGTATAAGAGCATTTTTCAGCTCCACAAGGCTATGTAATATCAGCGTTCTTTCGTGACCGTCTACATATAGATGAGTGGTTTTGTCTTTCATACGCTCGACCTCCTTGCGTTTATATTGTACCGTAGGTGTTTGTTTTCCAGAGTGGAGCAGCGATATTCGGCATTACAGCCACACTCCGATTAAGTTCTTTACTTTATTCCATACTCTTAGCGCTTTCGCATATTCGATAAGGTTAGGAACATTCTTTTGAGGGTCGTTTACATAGCCTTGAATTGCTTTGTTGAAGAGTTCCTTGTCCATCTTGTTCATATTACGCAAAACATCGCAGATGGTACGGTCACGGTCATAAATGCGAACATCGGTAAAATTTATTTCTCCTCTGGTTGCTCCGATAGAGAGGATGGTTGGCTCTATCCGATAAGCCTTTACAGATGGGTAATCTATTCTCGTGCGTTGTCTGGAAGTGTTTTTATCAATAGCAATGTTCCACTCCGCAGGATTTCTATCGCTGTACCCATAATAGAATAAAGCTGTTTCCATACATAGAATACCATCGGGGAATAAACGGCTGATTATCACCACATCGCCTTTGCCAGACCCCATAGTCCAATGATAGTAGCCACGCTTGACTTTTTCTATCAAGCCAGCTCCCAACATTCTTTGAATATCCCTGTAATATAGTTTTTCTTTGCTCAACTGAGCCGTGGTCATTACATAATCATAATGCGAGAACATCTGCCTAAGAATTTTCCTGTCTTTTATTGAAACCATACTCTTACCTCTGCACCAAATTGTGCTGTAAAAACATCTCGTTAGGTTGTTTTAGCCCATTATATTTAGCTCGTATTGCCAAGTCAAATGTGTAGTAAACCACACCATTCAAATTATAAAATGGTGTGGTTACAAACACCTGCTTGTCCACAAATGGCGCACACGGTTTAGCATTGATTTAGACAGCAATTTGAAATTTTGTAGTAGCGATGGCGTATAGATTTATCGTCCGCTTTGTTTCGCCAACCTTGATAGAATAAGGCTTTTCGGCATTTTCCTCGTTGTCAGAGTCGTCATATTTTTTAATTCTGTCGAGTGTCGAAAAGCTATGTATCTTTAAGCCAAAGACCTCACGCTTGTCCTCATATTTGATACATTGGAACATTTCCGATGCTTCTCTGGGAGCATCGTCTTTGGCATACTTGGAACGCAGCATGGTGGAATCCCTGTTATTACCGCTGGCCTCACCGAACAAGGCAAATGTGATGGCGTCGAAAATCGTTGTCTTTCCCGCGCCGGTATCGCCTGTGATCAGGTAAAGCCCGCTGCTACCCAGACAGTCAAAATCCAGCACCTGTACACCTGCGTAAGGGCCAAATCCCGCCATTGTCAGTTTCAAAGGCCTCATTCCACACCATCCTTAATTGACTCGATAAGCTCCTGCATGAAGGCGCACTGCTCATCACTCATGGGTTGGTTATTTTGCTTGGCATATAGCTCCGCAAACAATTCAATCGGTGATTTCAGATGTACATCCTCCGCCTTGTCCAATACCTGATTTGTGCGGGTGCGGGTATTGTCGTAAGTGACTTTCATCAGATTGGGATAGATGACTCTCAGACGCCCTACCGCTTCCGGCACATCTTCCTCGTCTGTGAGGATGATATGGATGTAATCCTCAGTTGCTGTTCCACTGTAATTTGCCTTGTCTGTCAATTCCGCAAACGTCCCCCTGAGCTGGCGCATATCGTGTCTGGGTGTCAGCGGGCAGAGATGCAGCTCCAGATTTTCCTTTGCTCCCAGCTCCACCACGGTAACACTCTTGTGGTGCCCGCACTCTGAAAAAGAATACTTCAGCGGCGTTCCGCAGTAGCGTATCCGGTTGGAACCAATATTCTGCGGGCCATGAAGATGTCCCAGCGCCACATAATCAAAGCCCTCAAACACCTCTGCGTCTACATTATCCGTGCCGCCTACAGAGAGTTCTTCCGACTCGCAGGTAGCCGCGCCGGTGACGAACTGGTGTGTCAGCAGTACGTTCCGATCCGTTTGATCCACTTCCATGTACTGTATCGCCGTGCGAATGGCATCGGTATAGCTTTCAATACCCTCATCGGGATAAAAACGCTTTACATGGACGGGCTTTACAAACGGCAGTAGCCAGAAGTTCACCGCGCCATATTCATCCGTGAGCGTAACAGGTTCTATCTTCCCACTGTATACAGGTGAAATATGTATGCCGCTGTGTTCCAGAAGTCGATTGCCAAAAGCCAATCGCTCCGGACTGTCATGGTTGCCGCTGATGATGAAAACCGGTAAATCTCGCTTGGCCAACCGACATAGGAAATCGTCAAACAGCGTTACCGCCTCCGCAGGCGGTATGCTCTTGTCGTAGACATCCCCTGCGATCAGCACCGCATCCGCCTTTTCGGCGTCAATGATCTGTAGTATCTGCCGCAGGACATACTCCTGATCCTCCAGCATGGATACCTCGTTGACCCGCTTTCCGATATGCAGGTCAGACAGATGAATCAGTTTCAAAATACCCCTCCTTACCGTAACAAACAATCATATCATGTGTAACAGCATACTCTTTCTAATATATCGCCTCACCGAGTACCTGACGCAGCAGGTCTGTCACACCCTGCGCGGCCTGGATGGTGGCGATCATCAGCAGGTCGCCATCCACCTCCGACCAGTTGAGGTCATATCCCGCGCTGCGGATAAGCTGCGTCAGAAACGCCCGCTGGGTGCGTCCGTTGCCCTCGCGGAAGGGATGCAGGTAGTTGGTAGTGCAGTAAAAGTCAGTGATCTCCTCCACGAAGGCGTCATGGGGCAAGCCCTTGAAGTAATTCTGTTCCTTCAGCCGGTCAAAAATCAGCTTGGCCTGCGGTTCAATCATTTCGGCGGGACAGAAGTCTGTCCCTTTCTTGCTGAGGTTCACCGTACGGATCTGCCCCGCCCAATCGTACAGGTCAGAGAAAAGAAATTGATGGATTGCCTTGTAGTGGGCAAAATCAAAAACGCCCTCCAGCGGGCATTGTTCCAGCTTGGAGGCGTTGACATAGGTGGCGAGAGCCTCCGCCTCTTGCAGCGCGGCCTCGTCATGGATATGCAGTTTGTTCACCAGCACCGTTGTGCCGGGGTAGCAGTTGTCCTGAATGGGATCAATGCTGTACGCCATATCATCGTCACCTCTCGGCTGGTTTTGCAAAACGCCGCAGCAGGTCCGCCGTGGTCACCTCGCCACGCAGTACCCGCTGGCACTGCTCCCGCATCTGGGGCGTTACCTGACAGCCCTCCATGCGGACGGAGGCCTCCGCGTTCTTCATGGGAAGTGTATATCGTTTGTCAGTGTTCTTGTACATAGAAAAACTCCTCGCGTCATCCGCGAGGAGTCTGGAGCTTGTGGCCGGATTCGAACCGGCGACCTGCTCATTACGAGTGAGCTGCTCTGCCAGCTGAGCCACACAAGCATCTCTATGAGAATCGGCTCCTCGCCGTACTCTGTTTGTTAGTTTACCACACCTGTGGGTCGGAATGCAATAGCCGCCTTATATAGCATCAGCGACCTGCTCATTACGAGTGAGCTGCTCTACCAACTGAGCCACACAAGCATATGGCCTCCCGAGGAAGTCACAAGCTGTATTGTACCATGTTTTCTGCCGCCCGTCAACCATAAATTTCCCGCTCCGGCGGGAAATACGGGGCGTATTCATGACGGCGGGGATGCAGAAAGTTTCGCGGAACGATACGGAAATTTCCGGCGGCAGGGAGTTTGAGGGACTTGACCCACCGCCGGGAAGTACAGAAGTTTTGTCGAAATCCGCGCTTTCCATTACTTTTGTGTAAAACGAGGGAATGTACAAAAAGCAACATAAAGCCTGTACCGGGAAGGCTCTACAAAGAGTTATCCACAGTTTCCACAGGGTTTTCCACAACGGCTAAATGCTATGTGCCGCAACCGTTTTCCGGGATTTTACCAGGATTTTTCCAGGACGGAAAACGAAGTTTTTCACTCCGCGAAAGCTGGGGAACCGGTTTACATAACCGCATAATTTCCGTTCTCCTGTTACAAGCTGTCATTCTTGCTGGCATAATAGGCGCTGATGCAGGCGGTCAGCCAAAATATTTATCCCGGAAGGGGACCTGGTCTACCTGGAAGCTGCGGCCCCGGAGATAGCCGAGGATCCCGGCGTCGGTGGGGAAGTCGAAGGTCAGGCGATAAGAGTACAGCGCCTGGCGGGTCTCGCCGTAGCGGCGGTTGGCCCTGCCGTCGCCGTATTTTCCGTCACCCAGCAGGGGACAGCCCAGGTCGGCCATGGTGGCGCGGATCTGATGGGTGCGGCCCGTCAGCAGCTCTACCTCCAGCAGGGACAGCTCTCCCCGGGTCTCCAGGGTCCGGTAGCGGGTGACGGCGGTCTTGCCGCCGGGGACGGGGCGGTGGTACACGGACACCTGCTTTTTCTGCTCATCCTTCAGCAGGAAGCAGGATACCTCCCCCTCTGGGGGACGGGGACGGCCCAGGGTGATGCACAGGTAGCGCTTGTCGATCTCCCGGTCCCGGATCTTCTCATTGATGATGCGCAGGGTCTCGGCATTTTTGGCGGCGATGACGATGCCTCCGGTGTTGCGGTCGATGCGGTTGCACAGGGCCGGGGTAAAGGCGTTCTCCCACCGGGGGTTCCACTCCCGCTTCTGGTAAAGGTACGCCTGGATGTGATTGATGAGGGTGTTGACCTTCTCCGTCTCGTCGGCGTGGACCACCAGCCCCGGCCGTTTGTTCAGCAGCATTAGGTTCTCATCCTCATATACGATATCCAGTGACGGCTTGAACAGGGTCAGGAAAAGATTATCCTCCCGGGGCTTGTCAAAGAACTCGTCATTGATGTATAATTGCAGCACGTCGCCCTCCTGCAGGCGCTGATCCCGCTGGGCCCGGGCACCGTTGCACTTGATGCGCTTGAGGCGAATGTATTTTTGAAGCAGCGCCGGGGGCAGCAGGGGCAGACTTTTGGACACAAAGCGGTCCAGCCGCTGACCGGCGTCGTTTTTTCCGATGGTGATCTCCCGCATGAAGGGGCCTCCCTTACCGTAAAATTTCCAGTCTGCTCTTATTCTACCGTCTTTTTCAAAAAAGTCAAAATATTTATGAGAAAATGTTTGACAAGGGGAGGAAAATTCAGTATAATACTACTCGTGTCATTGCGAGGTGTACTATGATTCTGAATGTGAACCGGCTTTTGCATACTCCCGGCGCCAGCCAGGACTTCCATTTTGAGATGGACCTGTCCGGCCTGGAATTCGGCGGAGAGAAGCCTGTGGTTCGCCTGGTTGTTGTGGACGGCAGGGTGTATAACCAGGCAGGCGTGCTGCTGTGTGAGCTTCAGGCAAGTACGACGCTTCGCTGCGTATGCGACCGGTGCATGGAGGAGTTTGACGCTCCCAAGTCCGCGTCCTTCTCGTGCGTTCTGGCCCAGGAGAAGCAGGACATGGAGAACGACGACATTGTCCTGCTGGACCACGATGAGGTGGACCTGGCGGACCTGGCCGGCACCGCGTTCATCCTCGATATGGACACGAAAACCCTCTGCTCCGAGGACTGTAAGGGCCTTTGCCCGGGCTGCGGCGTCAACCTCAACCGCGAAGCGTGCCGCTGCAAAAAGCAGGTCGATCCGCGGCTTGCAAAGCTGGCCCAGCTGCTCGCGCAGGACGACGAGTGAGCATATTACAAATACACTACTGCTCAGGCAGTTAAGACCAAGGAGGTGTCAACATGGCAGTACCTAAGGGAAAAGTATCCAAGCAAAGACGCAATAAGAGACGCAGCTCCGTTTGGAAGCTGGCGGCTCCCGGTCTCGTGGCATGCCCCAAGTGCGGCGCGCTGCATCTGCCTCACAGAATGTGCCCGGAGTGCGGTACCTATAACGGCCGCGAGGTCAAGCACGTTGAGTCTGTGGCAGCAGGCAAGTAAAAATACCGTGTGTCCTTGTTAGGAGGGAAGATTTTGATCTTCCCTCCTTACTTTTTTTGCCGGAAATATCCGGCAGGTTTGACGATATACGGCCTGGCCATGCCGCTTGAGAGGAATACCATATGATACGCCTGCGGCCCATAAGCGACGCATTCCGGAGCTGGAGCGGGGCATCGGTCTGCATATTCTGTCCCACACTGCCGGATCAGCCTCAGAATTGAATGATTTCCGCCGGAATGCACATGCTATCTCCGATAAGGAGGTGCGTTCCATGACGGAGGAACCCAATCATCTGCCGGAGCAGTCCGGCGACCAGAGCGCCCAGCGTCTTTATGACCTGGGCGCTGCCCTGGTAGAAAGCCAGCGGGGCAGCGTGTACTGCCTGACCATCATCGGCCAGGTGGAGGGCCACAGCGTGGCTCCCAACAACACGAAAACCACGAAATATGAGCATGTCCTGCCGCTGCTGGCTCATTTGGAGCAGTCGGAGGAGGTGGACGGCGTGCTGCTGCTGCTGAACACCGTGGGCGGCGACATCGAGGCGGGACTGGCCATCGCGGAGATGGTGGCGGGGATGACGAAGCCCACTGTGACCCTGGTGCTGGGAGGCGGGCACTCCATCGGCATTCCCCTGGCGGTGTCCGGGCGGGAGACGTTCATCGTGCCGTCGGCGTCTATGACGGTGCACCCTGTGCGCATGACGGGCCTGATGATCGCCGCGCCCCAGTCGTACCGGTATTTCGAGCGGGTGCAGGAGAGCATCGTGTCCTTTGTGGCACGGCACAGCCGCATTACCGAGGATGCCTTCCGCCAGCTGATGCTGGCCGACGGGGATATGTCCAACGACGTGGGCACCATTCTGTACGGCAGCCAGGCGGTGCAGCTGGGGCTGATCGACCGGCTGGGGACCCTGTCCGACGCGCTGGAAGCCCTTTACGCCATGATCGGGAAAAACGGTTGATTTTATCCGGCCCTTGTGCTATACTGTGTACAAATTTACAGAATAGCGGGGGAATACGGGATGAATACCAATTTCAAAACGGCGTTGTTCGGCGGCTTTGACCGGGAGGACGTGATCAGCTATATCCAGCAGACCTCGCGGGAGAGTCAGCAGCGCATTTCCGCTCTGGAGGAGGAAAATCGCAGCCTGCAGGAGCGGAACCGCGCCATGGAGGCGGAGCTGAGCACCCTGCGCCAGTCCGTGCTGGAGAACAGCACGGCGGCGGATACCTGCCTGCAGCTGCAAGATCAGTTCCGCCAGCTCCAGGAGCAGGCACAGAAGCTCCGGCAGGAGACGGAGGACCTTCGGGCCCAGGCGGCGGAGTATCAGTCTCTGAAGGACCACATCGCCGATATCGAGATCAGCGCCCACCGGCGGACGGAGGAGTTCCGGGCCAAGGCCATCGAGGAGCTGCGGACCATGGCCCGTCGGCAGGAGGATTGGTGCGCCCAGTCCCGGGATAAATACGCCGAGCTGAACCGCCAGTTCTGCCAGAAGCTGGCCCTTGCCCAGCAGACCCTGGCCCAGCCGGACCTGTCCGGCTTCCACGAGATGGAGGAGGGCCTCCACCGGCTGGAGGAGAGCTTCGGCGAAAAGCCTGCCGCCGAAAAAAACGAACAGTAATCAAAATCGCCGCGACAGCTGTCGCGGCGATTTTTGCAGTGCGGATTTACTTCACCAGCTGGCAGAACAGGTCGATCTCGTCGGCCAGGGACTGGAGCCCCTGCCGCCAGAAGGCCTTGTCGGTCAGGTCGATGCCGGCAATCCTGGCAGTATCCTCCACGCAGGTGACAGAGGTGGCGTGGAGCATCTTCTTATACAGGGGCACAAAGTCCTTGCCCTCCTGCTGATACTTGGCGTACAGGCCCCGGGCGAACAGGCCGCCGAAGGCATACGGGAAGTTGTAGAAGCTCAGGCTGCCGCTGTAATAGTGGCCCTTGCACAGCCACATGTAGGGGTGCAGGCAGCTCTGGTCCAGCCCGTCGCCATAGGCCTTCTTCTGGGCCTCCAGCATCAGCTGGCACAGGCGGTCGGCGTCCAGGAACTCCTGGGGCCGGGCCTCGAACACGGAGGACTCGAACAGGAACCGGGAATAGATGTCGCAGATGATCTGGCAGGCGTCGGACAGCTGGCTTTCGATCAGGGCCAGCTTCTCATCCTTGCTCTCGGCGGCGTCAATGGCGGCGCTGACGGTGAGCACCTCGTTGAAGGTGGAGGCCGTCTCCGCCACGGGCATGGTGTACTCCTGGCACACCAGCGGGTGGGAGAACACCTGCTGATCGTGGAAGGCATGGCCCAGCTCATGGGCCAGGGTCACGATGTCGCCGAAGGCACCGTCAAAGTTGGTGAGCACCCGGCTCTGCTTAGCGCTGGGCACGCCGCAGTCAAAGGCGCCGCCCACCTTGCCGTTACGGGGATAGAAGTCGATCCATGCCTCGTCAAAGGCCCGCTCCACCATGTCGTGCAGCTGGCTGTCGAAGCCGCCGAAGATATTCAGCAGATAATCCTTGGCGTCCTGGGTGGTATACTTTTTGTCGCTCTTGCCCATGGGGGCGAACAGCTCATACCAGGGCAGACCGTTTTCATAACCCAGGGCCTTGCCCTTGGCCCGCAGATACTGCCAGAACTTAGGCATGTATTCGTCCATGGCCCCCAGCAGGGCGTCCAGGGTTTCCCGCTTCATGCGGCTCTGGTACAGGGCCTTATCCAGGGGGGAGGCATAGCCCCGGACCTGGCACTCGTTGATGACCTGCATCTTGATGCTGTTCAGGGCGAAGGCCACGGAATCCTTGATCTTGTCATAGCACGCCAGCTCCGCCTCATAGGCGCTCTTGCGCACGGCGGGATCGGGATCGTAGGCCAGATTGCGGATGGCGGACAGGTTGGTGACCCCACCGTTATACTCCACCTTCACGCTGCTGGTCAGGTTGTCCCGCAGAGTCTCCCACGCCGAAGCACCGGAAATGTTCATCCGGGCGAACAGCTCCTCCTCGCCGTCAGACAGCAGGTACTTGCTGTCCCGGCGGATGGACTCCAGCAGGAAGCGATAGGGCTCCAGGGCCGGGTCGGCGTCCATGATGGCGTCCAGGTCCTCCAGCCCTGCCACCGTCCGGCGCAGGGAGGCGTTGGCGGCGGCGCAGCCGCTGAGCTTGGCGCTGAGCTGGTCGCCCAGACTGTTGGCCTTGGTATCGGCGGTGTTGGCGCTGCACCGAAGGCTGCAGAAGATGAAGAGCTTGTTGGTCAGCTCCTCCACCTGCTCCTGCACCTGCAGGAAGCGATGCACCAGCTGGCTGTGGTCCATGCCTGCCGCCTCACCGGCCAGGGCGTTTACTGCCGCGATGGCCTGGTCCAGGGCTGCCATGTCCCCGGTAAAGGCGGGGTCGTCAAAATCCTTGTACAGAATACTCAGATCCCAGGTATCGTTCATAGATTCTTCCTCCTATTTTGTGGTTTTCTATCGTCCATCATATCACGTTTTCCCGGTGGACACAATAGGAAAATGCGGCTTCAATTAAAATGCCTTAACTCCCGGAGGGCGGCAGCTTCAGAAGCCCGATGCGCTGTCGGTAGTCCGGCAGGGTACCCTCTACCAGGCGATAAAAGTCCGGCCCGTGGTTTTTGTGGCGGATGTGAGCCAGCTCATGGACCACCACCGCATCAATGGCCTCCATGGGATAGCGCATCAGGAACAGGGAAAAGCACAGGCTGTTTTTTCCGGAGCAGCTGCCCCAGCGGGTCCGTGCGGCGGTGATCCGTATCCCCGTGGGTAAAACATCCATCCGTGCCGCCCAATAGACCACCCGCCCCGGAAGGATCTCCTGCCCGCGCCGGCGCAGCTCCTCCATTTCCTGTTCCGTCAGCTCCGGAGGCGATGCGGCCGGAGCTTCCCTCTGGCGCGCCAGGCTTTTTTCGATCCAGTCCCGGTGCTTTTCCACCAGCTGGCGGACTTCTTCATCGGTGGCGGCGTATGGGGCCCGGACCACCACCCGGCCGTCCCGCTTGATCTGAATGGCCATGGTCCGGCGATGGGACCGTACAATGGTATAGTTCATGGTTCAGTCTCCGATCCGCACGAACCGGGGCCCGCAGTATCCGTCCCTGTCCACGGTCTCCAGCCACATGGCCGCGGGCCGCACCCACAGACCGCCCTCACCGTACAGAGCCCGGTATACGACCAGCTGCTCCAGAGTCTCTGAGTGCCGGGCCATACCCAGCACCTGATATTCCTTTCCCTTAAAATGCCGCCACCGGCCGGGCTGAATGGCTTCGTTTTCCATATGCAGTGCCTCCCTGTTTTTTTCAGTATACAGGAAATTTTCCCAAAAGGGAAGTCCTGGTGGAAAAATGCGGCGGCGTATGGTACAATAAAGAAAATAGAACGGGAGGGTACCACCATGCAGCATGAGATCACCACCGCAGGGCCCCTGCTGGACGGCAGCGGCAATCTCCGGGAGCCGGGCTATGCCAAGCGGCTTCTGCCCATCTATCGCCGGGCGGATATCAAGGCCCCGGCGTCCCGCATCAAGGAGTGGGACTATTATCTCATCGCCAATGACCACTTTGCCGTGGCTCTGACCATTGACGACAACGGGTATATGGGCCTGGACTCCATCTCGTTCCTGCATTTTGACCAGCGCTGGGAGCGGACCAAAAGCCCCATGCGGGCCTTTCCCATGGGCCGGACCGGTCTGCCGGAGAGCTCTGCCTCCGGCACCACCGCCACCTCCGGCAGGGGCTATGCCCTGGTGTTCCGCCATGTGCCCCAGGGCCGGGAGCTGACATTTTATATGGAGAATTTTCTGAACGGCCAGACCATTGACGGCTCCGTCACCCTGACGGAGGAGCCGGAGGAGTCCATGGTCATCTGCACGCCGTTTCCGAAGCCCGGCTGCTTCTATTACAACCAGAAGATCAACTGCATGAGGGCCCGGGGCCAGGTGCGGCTGGGAGACAAGACCTATTGCTTCGACCCGGCGGATTCCTTCGGCGTGCTGGACTGGGGCCGGGGCGTGTGGACGTATCACAACACCTGGTATTGGGGCAGCGCCTCCGGTCTGGCGGACGGCGTGCCCTTCGGCTGGAACATCGGCTACGGCTTTGGCGATACCTCTGCCGCCAGCGAGAATATGCTGTTCTACGGCGGCAAGGCCCACAAGCTCAGCCAGGTGTGCTTCCACATCCCCCAGAGGGACGGAAGGGACGATTTCCTGTCTCCCTGGCGCTTCACCTCCGACGACGGCCGGTTTGAGATGAAATTTGACCCCATTCTGGACCGGGCCGCCTGCACGGACGTGAAGCTCATCAAGTCCGACCAGCACCAGGTGTTCGGGCGCTTCACCGGCGCGGCCACCCTGGACGACGGCCGGGTCATCCAGGTCCGGGATATGCTGGGCTTTGCCGAAAAGGTTGAGAACAAGTGGTAAAAGAGACAAAAAGCATCCGTATCCCCCGGGATACGGATGCTTCAGCCTGTCAAAAATCCTTTTTGACAGGCTGAAAGGCATTTTCAAAACTTCTAAAAAAGTTCTGAAAATGCGGTGATTGAAAACGAAAGACACCCCTGATGGGTTTCTT
>ERZ1027063.239-NODE-239-length-29882-cov-5.957857_pt1 | contig 29882 bp, 33 predicted proteins | sample MGYA00519423_ERZ1027063 | MGnify/ENA primary metagenome ERZ1027063 (study PRJEB26926, sample SAMN06164493) | human gut metagenome | biome: ENVO:00009003; feature: ENVO:2100002; material: ENVO:00002003 | host: Homo sapiens | place: USA | collected 2012 ...
CTACACCTATTAAGTCGTCGGCAGCGTCAGATGTGTATAAGAGACAGACCTATGAAACATCGTATTCTCGCCCTGTTCCTGGCCCTGTGCCTGTGTCTGCCCCTGGCGGCCTGCGGCAAAAAGCAGGGCTACGACCCCCTGGAGGGGGTGAAGACCCGGGTCGTCACCGACTCCGCCGGCCGCCAGGTGGAGATCCCCGCCGATATCCGGCGGGTGGCCCCCAGCGGCTCCACGGCCCAGATGATCCTCATGCCCATTGCCTATGATCTGCTGGCGGGTCTGGCCAGCAGCCCCAGCACGGCCCAGATGCCGTATTTTCCGGAGGAGGTCCGCGATCTGCCCACCTTCGGCCAGTTTTACGGCAGCAAGGCCAACCTGAATATGGAGTCCCTCATCGACGCCCGGCCCCAGATCATCATCGACCTGGGTGACAAAAAGGACAGCATCGCCGACGATATGGACCGTATACAGAAGCAGACCGGCATTCCCACGGTGTTTATCGAGGCAAACCTGGACGATATGGCCGCCGCCTACCGGACCCTGGGGGATATCCTGAACCGGTCCGACATGGCGGAGTCCCTGGCCCAATTCATTGAAAAAACCGTCTCCATGGCCCGGGAGAATTCCGCAAAAATCCCCGAGAATCAGCGGCTCTCCGTGCTGTTCGGCACCGGGTCCACGGGCCTTGCCTGCAACGCCGCCGGGTCGGTCCAGGCGGACGTCATCGACCTGGTGGGGGCCGTCAACGCCATTATCCCCCAGGAGGTCAGCAACCGGGGCGGCGGCACCGCCGTCAGTCTGGAGGAGGTATACGCCGTGGAGCCGGACGTGATCCTCCTGTCCACCGGCGGCCCCTACGACGCCCTGGCCCAGGGGGAGTGGGCGGGCCTCACCGCCGTTCAAAACGGGCGGTATTACGAGATCCCCGGCCTGCCCTACGACTGGATGAGCTCTCCCCCCTCCGTGAACCGGGTGCTGGGCATCTGGTGGCTGGGGAATCTGCTGTATCCGGAGCTGTACGACTATGACATGGTGCAGGTGGCCCGGGAATACTATGGGCTGTTCTGGCACTATGACCTGACGGAGGAGGAGGCGCGGCAGATGCTCAGCCGCTCCACCCTGAAATGAGGAACACTATGAGGAAAATCTGCCGCGCCCTGGTTCTGTGTATGCTGCTGGCGGCCGCCGGCGCCGCCGCCCAGACCGTGTACTACAGAAAAGAGAGGAACCCATAAATGAGCACCGTTTTTCACAATATCCTCCGGGCGGCGGATAAGCGCTATGCCCGGCGGTTCGCGGTGCTGGGGGCTGTTTTCCTGGCGGTGCTGCTGGGATCGCTGCTGGTAGGGCGGTACGCCCTGTCGCCGGGGCAGCTGGTCCACATGCTGTGGACCCGGATCTCCGGCGGGGCGGCGGACTGGCCTATCAGCGATGACAAGGTGGTCTTTGCCGTGCGGCTGCCCCGGGTGGCGGCGGCGGCCCTGGTGGGGGCGGCCCTGGCGGTGTCCGGCGCGGCGTATCAGGGCATGTTCCGCAATCCCATGGTGTCGCCGGACATTCTGGGGGCCTCCACCGGGGCGGGCTTCGGCGCGGCAGTGGCCATTCTGCTGGGGGCGGGATACTTCGGCATCTCCGCCGCTGCGTTCTGCTGCGGACTGCTGGCGGTGGCGGCGGCCTGGCTGGTCAGCCGCCTGTCCAAATCCCACCAGGCGGTGGCCCTGATCCTGGCGGGCATGATGATCTCGTCCCTGTTTTCGGCGGGAACGTCGTTTGTGAAACTGGTGGCGGATACCCAGCAGCAGCTGCCCGCCATCACCTATTGGCTCATGGGATCCCTGTCCTCCATCAAGGACATGGACGTGGTATTTCTGGCCATTCCCGTGGCCCTGGGGATGATCCCCCTGTTTTTCCTGCGGTGGCGGATGAACCTGCTGACCGTGGGCGAGGAGGAGGCCCAGTCCATGGGCGTGAACACCCGGCGGCTGCGGGGCGCGGTGATCGTGTGCGCCACGCTGCTGACCTCCGCCAGCGTGGCGGTGTCTGGCATGATCGGCTGGGTGGGCCTGGTGATCCCCCACTTCTGCCGGATGCTGTTCGGGTACGACTACCGGCGGCTGATCCCCGCCGGGGCCCTGTTCGGAGCGGCATTTCTGCTGGCAGTGGACGACATTGCCCGGCTGGTGACCACCGGAGAGCTGCCGCTGGGCATTCTCACGGCCTTTGTGGGAGCGCCGCTGTTTGTGTATCTGATCGTGACGGGAGGTGGACGCCGTGTCCATTGACGTAAGGGAGCTGTCCTTCGCCTACGGGCGGCGGCAGGTGCTGCGGAACGTGACCTTCCGGGCGGAGCCGGGGCAGCTGGTGGCAGTGCTGGGCCCCAACGGGGCAGGCAAGAGCACCCTGTTCCGGTGCATTCTGGGCTTTCTGCCCAGATACCGGGGAGACATTGCCCTGTGCGGCCACGCTCTGCGATCTCTGGACCGCAGAGCTCTGGCCCGTCTGGCGGCGTATATCCCCCAGACCAGCGCGCCGGTATACAACTACACCGTCCGGGACACGGTGCTGATGGGGGCGGACCCCTTTCACGCGCCGGGACGGCGGCAGCAGGAGACGGCGGACCGGGCCCTGGAGCAGCTGGGCATTCAGGACCTTTGGGACCGGGGCGTCAACGAGATCTCCGGCGGCGAGCGGCAGCTGGCCCTGATTGCCCGGGCCATGGCCCAGCAAGCCAGGATCCTTCTGATGGACGAGCCCACCGCCAGCCTGGACTACGGCAACCAGTTCCGGCTGCTGCGGCAGGTGCGGGCTCTGGCGGACAGCGGGTACACGGTGCTGCTGTCCACCCACAATCCGGAGCACGCCTTCCGGTTTGCCACCCACGCCCTGGTTTTGCAGGACGGCGGCGTCCGGGCCTGGGGCCCGGTGAAGGAGACCCTGACGGAGGAGCTGCTGCGGGATATGTACCGCATTCCCCTGACGGTGGCGGATATTCCCCTGGCCGGAGGGCCGGCGAAGGGGTGCGTATACGGGGAATAAAACGTATAGAACCCTGAAGGGGTTGACAAACGGAAACCACACGCTATAATAGGGTACACAGGTGTCATGACACCTGTGTACCCTATTACTTTACATATGCGAGGTCAATGCTATGGAAGCGGTTCGCAAATTCCTGGCCCGGAAGAACATCGTGTTCTCGGCCAGGCGGTACTTTATCGACGCCATGGGCGCCATGGCCCAGGGGCTGTTCTGCACCCTGCTGGTGGGGACCATCCTCAACACCATCGGTCAGCAGCTTCATATCGGGTTTCTGACGGAGGTGATCGTCACCCTGGGCAAGGGGGAGAGCGCCGTGACGTATACCATCGGCGGCCTGTGCTCCGCTATGGTGGGCCCGGGCATGGCGGTGGCCATCGGACGGGCGCTGGAGGCGCCGCCCCTGGTGCTGTATTCCCTGATTCCCGTGGGCTTTGCCACCAACTATATGGGCGGGGCCGGAGGGCCTCTGGCGGTGCTGTTCGTGGCGATTCTGGCGGCCGAGATCGGCAAGGCCGTCAGCAAGGAGACGAAGATCGACATTCTGGTGACACCTATCGTCACCACTCTGGCGGGCATCGGCATTGCCGCCCTGATCGCCGCACCCATTGGTACGGCGGCCAGCGCCGTGGGCCGGTTCATCATGTGGGCCACGGAGCTGCAGCCCTTCTTCATGGGCATCATCGTATCTGTGGTCATCGGCGTGGCGCTGACGCTGCCCATCTCCTCCGCCGCCATCTGCGCGGCCCTGGGGCTGACGGGGCTGGCCGGCGGCGCTGCCGTGGCAGGCTGCTGCGCCCAGATGATCGGCTTTGCCGTGATGAGCTTCCGGGAAAACCGGTGGGGCGGTCTGGCGGCCCAGGGCCTGGGCACCAGTATGCTGCAGATGGGCAACATCGTCCGCAACCCCCGGGTGTGGATCCCGCCCACGCTGGCCTCCGCCATTACGGGGCCTATTGCCACCTGCCTGTTCCGCCTGGAGATGAACGGCGCGGCGGTATCCAGCGGCATGGGCACCTGCGGCCTGGTGGGCCAGATCGGCGTATACACCGGCTGGGTCAACGATGTGGCCGCCGGGGTCAAGGCCGGCATCACCGGCATGGATTGGCTGGGGCTGGTGCTGATCTCCTTCGTGCTGCCGGCGGTGCTCACATGGCTGCTGGCCCTTCCCCTGCGGAAATGGAAATGGATCAAGGAGGGCGACCTGGCCCTGGATCTGTAAAGCCTGCAAGCGGCGTCTCTCCCGGGAGAGGCGCCGCTTTTTTCTTCTATGGGAAACGCCGCTTGCAAACCGGGACGTCCCGGGGTAAAATGAGACAAGAAAGGGGTGAGGCGTATGCAGCCGGGGATCATGGAGCTGGATCTTCACGGAAAAAACACCTACCAGGCCCGGGTGGCCATCGACGCGGCCCTGCGCCGCTGCGGCGGCGGGGTATACCGCCTGCGGCTGATTCACGGATACCACAGCGGCACGGCCCTGCGGGACCTGTGCCGGGAATACGCCGGACACCCCCGGGTGCTGCGGCTGGTGACCGGCAGCGGCTCCACGGAGCTGGTGCTGCGGGAATTTTAGGGGAGAAAGCGGATGTGTGCCGCCTGCGAAAAAGTAACATTTGCCTTTTGAGGGAATGTATGCTATGCTGGGGAGGCGTTGGGCCGGAAACCCGGCGCCACTACGGGAAAAGAGGGAAAGCATCATGAAAACTTATCAGGAAATGACCCTTGCGGAGCGGCAGGCGGAATACGCCGCCCTGTGCAGGACCCACCAGGAGCAGAAGGCCCTGGGGCTGGAGCTGAACATGGCCCGGGGCAAGCCCGGCCGGGAGCAGCTGGATATGGTCATGGAGATGTACAACATCCCCCTGACTGCCGACGACTTCATCACCGACGGCATTGATGCGCGAAATTATGGCTATGTGGCGGGTATTCCCATTGCCCGGAAGCTGTTTGCAGACCTTCTGGGCTGCAAGCCCGGCCAGGTCATCGCCGGAGGAAACTCCTCCCTGGAGTTGATGTTCGACGCCGTGTCCAAGGCGTATACCCACGGCCTGCTGCACAGCGAGAAGCCCTGGGGCAAGCTGGACCGGGTGAAGTGGCTGTGCCCGGTGCCGGGATACGACCGGCATTTTAAGGTGACGGAGTCCTTCGGCATGGAGCTGATCCCCGTGACCATGACGGAGAACGGGCCGGATATGGACCAGGTGGAGCGGCTGATCCGGGACCCGGAGGTCCGGGGTATGTGGAACGTGCCCAAATACTCCAACCCCACGGGCATCATCTATTCCGACGAAACCATTCGCCGGCTGGCCGCCATGAAGCCCGCCGCGCCGGACTTTATGCTCATGTGGGACAATGCCTACTGCGTCCACGAGCTGGAGGGGGATTTCGTGCCCTTCCCGGACATTCTGTCCCTGTGCGCGGAGTACGGCAACGCCGACATGGTGTATGAGTTTGCCTCCACCAGCAAGATCACCTTCCCCGGGGCGGGCATCGCCTGCGGCGCGGTCAGCGAAGCCAACGTGGAATACTTCAAGAATCTGCTGAACATCCAGATCATCAGCTACGATAAGATGAACCAGCTGCGCCATGTGCGGTATCTGAAGGATAAGGAGACCACCCTGGCGCTGATGCGGCGTCACGCGGCCATTCTGGGGCCCAAGTTCCGCACGGTGGAGGACGAGCTGGACCGCCATCTGTCCCCCTGCGGCATCGCCCGGTGGAGCCATCCCAAGGGCGGCTATTTCGTCAGTCTGGACGCCATGCCCGGAACCGCCAAGCGGGCGCTGGAGCTGTGCCGGGACGCCGGCGTCACCATGACCGCCGCCGGGGCCACCTTCCCCTATGGCGTGGACCCCCAGGACAGCAACATCCGCATTGCCCCGTCCCTGCCGCCCATCCACGAGCTGGAGCAGGCCATCGCCATTCTGTGCGACTGCCTGCGTATGGCGGCCCTGGAAAAGCTGGGCGTATAAGACAATCAGCTCAGCGCCGCACCCGGAAGGATGCGGCGCTGAGCTTGTCAAGAATCCATTTTTTCAGGCCGCAGCCGGCAAATTCGGCTGCCGGGGGCAGCTACTCCGCCAGGAAGCCCAGCTGCCGCAGGCGGTCCGTCAGCTGACGGTAGGCCTGCTCATCGGGGCAGGACAGGGTATGCAGATGGACGCCCTCCGTCAGCTGGGACAGGGGCGCGGCCCCCTTCATGCGGTTCATGAACTGCTCCACATCCAGGCGGCTGTGCAGGTGCAGCGGCGCAGACAGCTGACCGTATACCGGGTGGTCCACAATGACGTCGATGACCGTGCAGCCGCAGTCCACCATGGCGTTGAGCTCGTCCCGGGTACCCGCGCCGTCGTGGCGGCAGGCCACCTGGCGCACCGTGCCGTCTCCGGGGGCGGGGATCACATAGCCCCGGGCGGTGGCGGTGATGGCCTGGCCTCCGGCCCGCAGCAGGGCCACGTCCCCCACAATGATCTGGCGGCTGACGCCCAGCTCTCGGGCCAGGACAGTGGCGCTGATGGGCTGCTGTGCTTCATGGAGCCGGGCGCTGATCCGGCTCCGTCGTTGTTCGGCGGTCATTTGAGAGAGCTCCCTTCCTGTTTTTCCCCTATCATACACCATGACGGCGCCGGATGGCAAGTGTTTTTGCCAAAGTAATCCCCGGTCCCATCTGCCCCCTTGACAGAAGCGCCGCCGGATGGTACACTATCCGTATATAAAGAATACAATGCGCAAGTGCCTGTGCCGCCGGTTGGGCGGCGCGGGAGAATAGTGAATCAGGTGTGAATCCTGAACGGTACCGCCGCTGTATACGGGGAGGCCGCGCACATGGGACGAAAGTCCGTCACTGGGAAACCGGAAAGACCGTGCGCCGCTGCTGATCCGCCAGTCAGAAGACCTGCTTGCCGCCATGCTGTCCCCGCTGCGCGCCCTACGGCGGAGGATGGGTCCGATCGCGGGAAACCGGCCGCGCCAATGGAGCATTGGCGCGGTTTTTTTGCAAGCCTGAGCGCGGCACAGCCGCAGCTTTCCACGGGGCGGGCAGGGGCAGCCACTCCCGCCCGCCCCCTACCTCATTTTCTGTCAGGAGGACGAACAAATGCTCATCAACTGGTTCCGGGACCAGGATCACCTGGTCTATATCAACGGCGAGACCCAGCTGGCCCAGCTGGAGAAAACCCTGCGCTTTCCCGGCCTTCAGGAGGCGGCAGAGGCCCTGCGGGACAACCCCAACCCCGAGGGCTACACCATCAAGGGGCCCAAGCGCACCTGCGGCCGCCTGTTCGTGCCGGATCTGACCTTCGGCAAGCACATTGAAATGGGCGAGAACGTGTTTTTCTACATGGGCGAGATGGCGGAGTGCTATGTCATCTATTGGCCCGGCAAGCCTGTAACGGAGGTGCACCATGGAGAAGTGTGAGGCCCTGTCCACCAAGCCCGAGGAGTGCCGCTACTCCTTCTTCCAGCACACGGCCTGCGAGTTCTTTCCCTGCCACGAGACGGCCCATCCGGAGGATTTCAACTGCCTGTTCTGCTACTGTCCCCTGTATGCCCTGGGTGACCGGTGCGGCGGCAACTTCCGGTATGTCGGCGACGGCATCAAGGATTGCAGCGCCTGTCTCCTGCCCCACGGGCGGAAAAGCTACAGCTATGTCACCGGGAAGTTCGACCAGATCGCGGAGCTGGCCAAAAAGAACCGCCATACGGAAGAATAAATAGATGAAATCCCCCCTGCCCTTTGGCAGAGCGTTCGTAAAACAGTCAATGGAGCGTATCGATACAGATACGCTCCATTTCTCATGCCGACATACTATGCAGCAGGGCGCAGCCCCTTGGCTCTCCCTTTGGGAGAGCTGTCACCGCAGGTGACTGAGAGGGTCTTGCAGCCTTTTTCGAATGATAAGATCAATTTGTGCACACACATTACGGAAATCCCTGTCGCTCGTGGGGTGTCATCTCCCTGCGAAGCCGCCGGGCATTTTCTAATTGAGCATTGTCTTTTGGTATGGTCATTGGTTGCCCTCTCCGTCCTCGCTACGCTCGGCCACCTCTCCCAAGGGGAGAGGCAAGGGATGCTCGCACGGTACACCGAAAGGTGTAGAAGTGCGCCCTTTATCAGTTCGGCAAATTGGAGTTTACTGCATCGTTCCGACTTATTACTTTGTTTGATTCTATCATGTGGCTTTGAAATATGCAATAGCAGTCCCGGCAGACATTACTGCCGGGACTGAAACTGTCTTACGACCACCCGCATTTGGCCGGAGGTTTTGGTTGTTATTCCGGCACGCGGATGTAGGACACAGGGCGGCCGTTTTCAAATGTGACGGTGAAGCCCGTGCCGGGCTTTACGGAGTAGTCATACCGCCCACCGCCGAACCAGGTCATCATCAGCCCCGCCGTGACGCCGCCGTGAATGACGCACACCGCATCCTCCCCGGCTGCCAGCACCCGGTCCATGGCGGCCCGGTTCCGGGCCAGCACCTGGGGGGCGCTTTCCCCGTGGGGGCAGGGGTTGTGCTCCACGTCGGCGATCCACGCCTGATACGCCGGCGTGTCCTTCAGCTGCTGATAGCTTTTCATCTCAAAGTCGCCGAAGTCCATCTCCCGCAGGCCCGGCAGCTGCACATGGGGTACGTCACCGTACAGCGCTGCCAGGGTCTGCTCCGTCCGCAGCAGGCCACTGGTGTAGTACCGGGCGGCCCGGGGATAGGCCGCCACGTTTTCGTGCAGGGCCGCCAGGGACTCCGGCAGGGCCGGAATATCCGCCGCGCCGTAGTACAGGTCCCGGCGGCTGCCGTCGGTCTCTCCGTGGCGCAGAAGGGTCAGCTTCATTTCAATTCCTCCGTCAATCCGCAAAATACCCGGTACACATGACCGGCGCTTTCCGCCAGCTGCCGCAGCAGCCGCCCGTGGCGCTCCCGCCACGCCCGCTCTCCGGCGTCTATGGGCACCACGCCGCTGCCGATCTCCCGGGCCACCACCACCTCCGCCGCCAGCAGCAGGGGCAGGGCCTCCGCCGCCTGGCCGCGCCGGGTCAGGGCCTCCAGGTGGACATAGCACCGGGCAGGGGCGGGAGCGTCTGCTGCCAGGTCGCAGATGTCCGCCGCCGTCAGGCGGTATTTTTCTGCGGCAAACGTACACTTTCCCTGGTACGCGCCGCCGATGATCAGATCCATGCCGTCACCTCCACAGAATGGCTGCCGCACAGCCGCACAGCTCGCCGAGCGTCAGGGCAAAGCCGGAGATATCCCCGGACATGCCGTCCAGATTCCGGTAGCCGTACCACACCGCCAGGCCATAGCCTGCTGCCGCCGCCAGGGGGGCGAAGCTGCCCCACAGCCACAGGGGCAGTCCCGCCGACAGCACCAGCAGCACCGCAAGAGCCGCCAGATAGCCGCCCCGGGACGCGCCCATGGCGGCGTATTGACTGGTGTCCATGGGCCGCAGGCCCAGCACCGCCAGCCCGGCGCAGGCCCGCGCTGCCGCCGGGATCAGCAGCAGCGCCTGCCAGACAATGCTCTCCGCCGCCAGGAACAGGCTCCACTGGCCCAGGGCCAGCAGCACCAGGCAGATCACGGCGAAGGCCCCGCAGTGGGAGTCCTTCAGAATGCGCCGGCGGGTGGGCAGGTCCCGCCGGGACAGCACCGCGTCGCACACATCCATGTATCCGTCCAGGTGCATGAACCCCGTGACCAGCCACGGCACGGCGGCGCACACCGCCGCCCGTACCGGCCCCGGCGCGTCCCGCAGCAGCAGCCACGCACCGGCCCATATGCCGCCCACCAGCAGGCCCATCAGCGGCAGACACACCAGCATTTTCCGGCGGGCCGTTTCGCTCCATAGCTTTTTGGGGCAGGGGATGGCCAGAAACATTCCCCAGGCCATGAAAAATCCGTATACCCAGTCACGCATCCGGCAGCTCTCCCTTCCACATCCGCACGCAGCCTGCACTCAGCTCCGCCACGGCGTCAAATTCCGCCGCCAGGGTCCGGCAGATATCTGCCAGGCCCCGGCGATACGTCTCGGTCCAGGTCTCGTAGGTCACGCCGTCCCGCCAGATCTCGTCGCACACGCACACCAGGTGCCGGACGCGCCGGCTGACGGCCAGCAGCTCCTCCGCCGTTCGCTCCGGAGCAGCGGCGTCCGGCGATGGGCCGGAGAACATCTGGCAGGCCAGACACGCCGTGACGCTGTCGAACAGCACGGCGCTCTCCGGCGGCACCGCCGCCAGCCCCCGGGGCAGCTCCCGGCCCCGCTCCAGGGTCTGGAAGCCCCAGCCCTCCCGCTCCGCCAGATGGCGGCGGACGATGGCCCGGTCCTCGCCGTCCCGGGGCTCCAGGGTGGCCCAATAGATCATGGGGCCGCCGTCTGCCAGACGGCGGGTCAGCCGCTGGCCCAGCATGCTCTTTCCGCTTTTGCTGCCGCCAAGAAGTAAAATTCTCATGATTTGTCCACCGTAAATGCATCCCCCTGCCGGATGGGGGTCAGATATTCGTCCTCAATGGCCGCCTCCGGGAAGGTGGCCATCCCGTCCAGCACCGCGCAGGCCCCCTGCAATATCCGGAACAGCAGGGGACACCCGCTGCCCTCGCCCAGGCGCATGCCCAGCAGCAGACACGGCTCCAGTCCCAGCTCCCGGGCTGCCAGCCGGTAGCCGATCTCGTAGGAGGCGTGGGACAAAAACAGATAATCCCGCACCCGGGGACACAGCCGCACGGCGCACAGGGCCGCCACGATGGAGATGTATCCGTCCACCGCCGCCGCCAGCCCCTCATGGGCGCAGCCCAGAAACAGCCCCGTCATGGCGGCCAGGTCCAGGCCGCCTACCGCCGCCAGAACGGCCACCGGGTCGTCGGGGTCCGGATGATGCAGGGCCAGGGCCTGCCGCAGCACCCGCTTTTTCGCGGCGAAGCCCCGATCCGTCAGGCCGCCGCCCCGGCCTGCCACCTCCTCCACGGAGGCCCCGGTCAGGGCCGCCAGCACGGCGGCGGAGGTGGTGGTGTTGCCGATGCCCATTTCCCCCACGCCCACGGCGTCTATGCCCTCCTCCTTGGCCATGTGGGCCAGGTCAAGGCCCACGGACAGGGCCCGGAGGGCCTCCTGCTCCGTCATGGCGGGCTCTGCGGCAATGTCGCCGGTGGAGAAGCGGACCTTCCGGTTCAGCACCTGGGGGCAGGACACCGGCACGCAGATGCCCACGTCCACCACCTGCACCTCATCGCCGAAGTACGCCGCCAGGGCGGACATGCCGGTTTTGTGCCGGGTCATGTTCACCGCCTGCTGCACCGTCACCGACTGGGGGGCGCAGGATACGCCCTCCGCCACCACGCCGTTGTCCGCCGCCAGCACCGTTACCCGGCACCGGTCGATCCGGGGCCGGGGCGTTCGCCGGATGCCGGCCAGCCGGATGGACATGTCCTCCAGGGCCCCCAGGCTTCCCGGGGGCTTGGCCAGCTCCGCCTGCCGCCGCCGGGCGGCGTCCATGGCCTCCCGGTCTGCCGGGAGAATGGACTCTATATATGCTGTCAATTCTTGCCTTGTCATGTGTTCGCTCCGTATCCGTGCTGCCGCAGCCAGTCGAGAGACGGGCCGCAGTCCTGATTTTCCAATGTGAACGTGGCCGCGGGGCACAGGGCCAGCACCGTGTCCAGCACCTGCTCCATAGCCAGAGTCCCCTGGCCCAGGGGGTCGTGGAGGTCATTGTGCCCCGCGTTGTTGTGCAGATGGACGTGCCGCAGCCACGGAGCCATGGGGGCCACCCATTCCAGAGGCGGCACCCGGCTGACGAAGGTGTTGGCATGGCCCACGTCCAGGCACAGGCCCAGCCGGGGATCGTCCACCTGGCGGGCAATGTCCGCCAGCAGCAGGGGGTCCGGCTCCATGACGTTTTCCAGGGCGATGGTCATATCCGGCGGCAGCTCCGCCAGAAGCTCCCGCCAAAAGAGGACCGACTGCTCCACGTACCACTCCGGAAAGTACACCTGGGGCACGAAGCCCCCGTGGATCACCAGCTGCCGGACGCCCAGGTCCCGGGCCAGGGCGATGGCCTGGCGGTACCGCCGGGCCGTCACCTGCCGCACCAGAGGATCAATGGCGCAGGGGTACAGCTCGGCAAAGGGGGCGTGGAGCCAGAAGCGGTGAAGCCCCGCCATATCCGCCCGGACGGCGGACAGCACCGCCGGGTCCTCCAGATTGGGGGCATAGCAGAACGCCGCGATCTCCAGGCCCAGCCCGTTTTCCCGGGCCAGGTCCGCCGCCTGGCCGTCGATGCCGGACAGGTACAGTCTATTCCATAGCGCTTGGCGCTGCATAGGCAAATTCTCCTATATTCCTGTTATAGTGATGTGTTTGACAGAAGGCGGCCTGCCAGACGGCCGGAGGCCCAGGCCCATTGCAGGTTGAAGCCCCCGCAGTCGCCGTCTACGTCCAGCACCTCGCCGCAGGCGTAAAATCCCGGCGTCAATCGGCTTTCCATGGTCCGGGGGTCAAACTCCCCGGTGCGCAGGCCGCCGGCGGTGACCTGGGCCTGGTCAAAGCCGCAGGTGCCGGTGACGGGCAGGGCAAGGTCCCGCACCCGGCGGCAGAGCGCCTCCAGCTGGCGGTCCGTTACCTCCGATATCGCCGCGCCGCCGTTGATGCCCGCCGCCTTGCACAGCATCCGTCCCAGCCGGGGATGGACGCTGCCGGTCAGCAGCGCACCGGCCTCCTGCCGGGACAGGGCCGTCCGCCGGCTATGCAGCCAGGTCAGGGTATCCTCCCGGCTCCACCCGGGCAGAAAATCCAGGTGCAGGGCGATGCCGTCGCCGCCGGTGGAAATCTGGCGGGACAGGTCGAACACCGCCGGGCCGCTGACGCCGTATTCCGTAAACAGCACCTCTCCCTGACCGGCGGTCAGCGTCTCACCCTCCCGGGTCAGAGTCAGGGCAGCCTGGGCCTTCACGCCCTTGAGGCCCCGGGGATAGGTGGGGTCGGTGCACACCTGCACCAGGGAGGGATACAGAGCCGTCCGGTGGTGGCCCAGCTGCCGGGCCAGCTGATAGCCGTCCATGCCGCCGCCCAGCTTTCCTCCGGCAGCGCCGCCGGCGGCCAGGATGCACCGCTGGGCCGTGATGGTGTCGCCCTCCTCCGTCCGGGCCAGGAACTGTCCCTCCCGGCGCTTCAGCTGGCGGATGACGCAGCCGGTGCGCACCCGGATATTCTCCTGCTGCTCCAGGGCGAAGCGCAGCACATCCAGCACCGATGCCGCCGCATTGCTCAGAGGGTACACCCGGCCGCCGGGCTCCGTGACGGTGACCAGGCCCAGGCGCCGGAAAAAGGCCAGCGTTCCCGCCGCCGAAAGCTCCGGCTCCTCCAGGGCGAACCGGCAGAAATCCGGATCCTCTCCGTGATACCGATCCGGCCGGGCGTTTTCGTTGGTGAGGTTGCAGCGGCCGTTGCCGGTGGCCAGCAGCTTCCGGCCCACCCGGGCCTGCCGCTCCGCCAGCACCACCTGGTGGCCTGCCCGGGCCGCCGTCAGGGCCGCCGCCATGCCCGACGCGCCGCCGCCGATAATCAGCACGGTCATCTCTCCGCCTCCAGCCGCTTCCGGGTGAGATAGCCCTCCAGCATCAGGGCCGCCGCCACGGCATCCACGGTTTTCTTCCGCTTTTTGGCGTTCTGCCCGTTGTTGAACAGAATGTTGTGGGCGTCGACGGTGGTGCGCCGCTCGTCCCACAGGGTCACCGGCAGCCCCGTCAGCTGACGCAGCGTCTGGCCGAAGGCGGCGGCCTTCTCTGCCCGGGGACCCACAGTGCCGTCCATGTTCTTGGGATAGCCCAGCACCAGCTCCGTGACCCCGTGCTGGGGGATCAGGGCGCAGATCTCCTGGGCCACCGCCTCCGCCCGGCGGCTGTTGATGACCGTGGAAAACCCGGCCAGCGTGCCGGTGGCGTCGGATATGGCGATGCCGGTGTGGGCGTCGCCGTAGTCAATGGCCATGATCTTCATGGGAAGTACCTCGCTTCTTTGTCGTTCCCCTTTATCATACACGATTTTTCTCCGGCCTGCAACCGGAAGAAGGTCTCGTTGGCAAGCGGAAGCCACCGGTTCTGTTCCGAACAGAACCGGTGGCTTCCTACATTTCGTGTCTGCTGACGATGGATTGCTTCCGTACTCGCGCCGTTGTAAACGTCCGCCTCAATACCCGCGGCATGGAGCTTTACAGCGGCCTGCCTGGAGCGTCCGTTTCCGGCAGGCTGGGATTTTATGCCGCTTTACGGGCGGAGCTTGTCCCACCAGTCCTGCCAGGAGCCGGAGCCCCCGTCGTCATCGTCGTCTCTGCCGGGGATGGGGAAGATGGACGGCTTTTTGTTATGGACCGGGCACAGCTCGCCGTCCTTGCCGGTGAGGGTCTGGAGCAGATACTCGTCGTCCTGGGCCTTGATGTTCTTGATGATCTCGCGGTTCCAATCCAGGGCGGCGATCTCCACCACGCTGCTGGCAGGGCAGTATTCCGTGGCCAGGTGCTTGCCATCCTTGCAGTAGCGCACCATCTTGTGAACATTACAGGTCTGGGTGGGGGCGGTGTCCGCCGCCACGGTGACGGTGGTGACGCGATTGCCGCGCAGATCGTGGGTGCAGGCCTCGGTGGCCAGCAGGCCGCTGTCCTGGCACACGGTGACCTGGGTCAGGCCGGAGCAGCTGTTGAAATCCTTGTTCTCCAGCCCGTCGTGGATGCGGCGCATGACCTCGCGCCACAGAACGGCGGAGGGGTTGCCCAGGGACTCGGAGAACCGCTCGTTGGACTTATAGCCCGTCCACACGGCGGCGCTGTAATAGGGGGAGAAGCCCGCGAAATAGCGGTCGCGGTTTTCGTCGGTGGTACCGGTCTTGCCGGCGATGGTCATGCCGGAGAACCGGGCCTCGCCGCCGGTACCGCTGGTGATGACGCTCTTGAGGGTCTGGCGGATGATGTAGGCGGTGGTCTGCTTCATGGCCACATGGGATTCCTTGTTGTTCTCACACACCAGGTTGCCCTGGGAATCCTCCACCCGGTAGAAGGTCCGGGGCGGGGTATACACGCCATCGTTGACGAAGGCCCCATAGGCCGCGGCCATCTCCTCGGTGGTGACGCCGTATTCGTAGCCGCCCAGGCCCATGTTGCCGGATTGCTGGCTGTCGGCCTGGGTCAGGGTGGTGAAGCCCAGCTTCTCCACCATAAAGGTATAGGATTTATAGGTGCCGTATTGCTCCACCGTGCGCACGGCGCAGGTGTTCAGCGAGCGGACCAGGGCGGTGTAGAACGTGGTCAGGCCCCGGAAGCCGCTGCCGGAGTTGGAGGGCCACGCGCCGTAGCCGGGCAGGTCACGGACGGGATAGTCGTCGATGGCGGAGGCGGCGGTGATGGTGCCGTCATCCAGAGCCGGGGCGTATACGGACACGGGCTTGGTGGCGGAGCCCGGCTGCCGGGCAGAGGTGGCCCAGTTCCAGCCCCGGTCCACTTCCTTGGCGCCGGTGCCGCCTACCATGGCCACCACATCGCCGGTATAGGGGTCCACAATGGTGATGGCGGCCTGGAGGGGCTCGCCCTTGGAGTCGGTGTAGTTCGCATAGTTGGTGTTTTCAAACACGGACTCCGTAATATCCTGGATCTTGGGATTCTGGGTGGTGTAGATCTTGTACCCGCCGTTATAAACCTTGCTGACGGCCTTTTCAAAGGCGGTGCGGACGTAGCCGTCGGCGTCTGCCGGATCGTCGGTGAGGCCGAAGAGCTCCACAAACTTCTCCGCCACGTCGGTGATGACCTCGTCGGTGAAATAGGAGTTGTTGGCGGTGCTGACCACGGCGGGCTTTTTGTCGTCCTCCTCCTGGGGGCCGACATAGTTGCCCAGATTGGTGTAGCCGTTGGTGAACACCACCTCCTGGGCCTTGGCGGCGTCATAGGCGGCCTGGTCGATCTTTTCCTGGGCCAGCATGGCGTCCAGCACGTCCAGCTGCCGGTTGCGGTTCTGCTCCCGGGTCCAGTCGCTGCGCAGGGGGTCATACTGAGAGGGGTTGTTGGTGATGCTGATGAGACAGGCGGCCTCAGCCAGGTCCAGCTCGGACACGTCCTTGTGGAAGTACATCCGGGACGCCGTCTGCACACCGTAGCACTGGTTGCCCAGATAGATGGTGTTCAGGTACATCTCCAGGATCTCGTCCTTGCTGTAGTCCTTCTCCAGGGCCAGGGCCCGGTACACCTCGGTCACCTTGCGCTTGACGGTGTTCTCGTTATTGCCGGTGACGTTCTTGATGAGCTGCTGGGTGATGGTGGAGCCGCCCTGGGTATTGCCGTTGGTGAGGGTGCTGAACACGGCCCGCAGGGTGCCGTGCCAGTCCACGCCGTGGTGGGTCTCGAAGCGCTTGTCCTCAATGGCAATGGTGGCGTCACGCAGGACCTTGGGGATGGAGTCGAAGTCCACCCAAATGCGGTTTTCATCGCCGAACAGGGTCTGGTACATGACCGTCTGCTTGGTCTCGGGGTCCTGATAGTACAGCTCCGTGGACACCTTCTGGTCATACTCGGACATGTCCACCTCCACATGCCCCTTCAGGGACGTGTTGACGTAGGTCATGAAGATCCCCACGAAAATGGAGGAGGTCAGCACGATGACCAGCAGGATGGTTCCCAGGACAATACCGACGGTCCGCCCGATGCGGCGGCCCTTTCCGGGTTTTTTCCCTGTTCTGGCGCTCTGCTCTGTCTTTTTGGACTGATGGTCTTTGTTCATGGACAGGGCACCTTCCTTTCTCTGTTACTGGAATATATGCGCCGCACCTGTGGCGGCAGATAAAAAAACATTTTATTCCATAATAAAAACTATTGTACCATAGCTGTCAACTGCTGAAAAGCTCTGTTTTGCCGGAAAACAAAACTTTTACACCGATTTTGCATGGAAATAGAGGAAGAAATGCCAAAAAACTGTATTTGAGCGGTGCAAAACGACGGACGGCAAAAGACCGCGCCGCCCCTTGCTTTTTCCGGCGGAATCGGGTATGATACAAAGGAAAGCTATACCAATCAGGAGGTAAACGGCAATGAGCGAAGAATTCGGCCCCAATTTCATCACCCTCACCGATGAGGACGGCAACGACATCGAGCTGGAATATGTGGACGCCCTGGAGGACAACGGCCAGACGTATATGGCATTTTTCCCCACAGTGGACGACGAGACCGACGAGGCAGCCGCCGAGGATTTCGGCCTGGTGATCCTGAAGTCCGTGATGGAAAACGGCGAGGAGCTGCTGACCACCCTGGATAGCGACCAGGAGCTGCAGCGGGTGTATGACCTGTTTATGGAGCAGCTGATGGATGAGGATGACGAAAATTCCTGACCCGATCCCCGGTCTATGGTGCCCCATCCGGCATAACGCATACAAAAGACGCCCTGTGAGGGCGTCTTTTGCGCTTTGAGAAGGGTTTTGTGCAACGCAGAGCGGCTTCGTGAAAATGCTGAACAGGGGAGGCAGCTTCCGGAAAATGGAAGGAAAAATCTGCGCGATTCCCCTTTTATTTTCCCGTCGGGTCTGTTATACTATGGGTGTCGTCGAGAGACGGCTCCCTGCGGGTGTGACGGGCCTTTTTTATCCTCACATTTTGTTATAGGGGATGTCGGATCAGTATGTGAACAGCAGGCCTCCCGGCTGCCGTCTGCGGCTGGAAGTTGGAAGCTACGAAGCACGCTGGAGACAACCCACCTGCTGAATCGGTGCAGGTTATAACGCGGCCCCCACGGCCCCGCAGGCTTGTGCTTACACGCACGCAAACACGCCGCGATCAGCTTGATCGCGGCGTGTGTTTTTATGTCTCGTTTACCAGGGCCAGCAGCTCACGGCGGGTGGCCTCCTGCTCCAGCCCCGCGCCGGTGAAATGGTTGAAGGCCAGAATGGCCTGCTGCACCAGCAGCTCCATGCCGGTGATGGCGATGAGGCCCCGGGCCCTGGCCGCCTGATACAGCTCCGTTTTCCGGGGGGCGTAGATCAGGTCAAACACCGCCGCGCCGGCGGGAAGGCTGCCCAGGAAGGACAGATCCGCAAACGGCGGGAAGCCCTCCATGCCCAGGGGGGTGGCATTGACCACCACCCGGCACTGCCGGGCGGCCTGGGGCAGCTGGTCCATGGTCACGTCGCCGCCGCGGCGGGCGGCGGTGATGACGCCCCGGTCTGCCAGGGCCCACCGGGCCGCCCGGGCCGCGCCGCCGTTGCCGATGACCAGGGCCCGGCCTGTGGGGGCGGCGCCCCGGGCGGCAAAGCCCGCCCGGATGCCGGGGGCGTCGGTATTATAGCCCACGGTGTGCCCGTTCCGGAAGCACACCGTATTTACCGCGCCGCAGGCCTCCGCCTCCGGGCTCAGCTGGTCCAGATAGCGGATGACCTCCTGCTTTAAGGGCATGGTGACGTTGCAGCCGTCCCATTCCCCGGCCCGGCCTGCCGCCATAAAGTCCGGCAGCGTCTCCCGGGTGACGGTGACGGCCTGATAGTCGCCTTCGATCCCCGAAAGGGTCAGCATGCGCCGGTGCAGCACCGGGGACATGCTGTGACCCACCGGGTCGCCGATCACACAGAGCTTCATTTCATATCCTCCTTGTGTATGCTTTCCAATAACTCCATGGCCTCCAGGTAGCCCCGGAAGCCGTGACCCACGATCTGGCCCCGGCAGGCCGGTGCGGTGACGGACGTCCGGCGGAACGCCTCACGGCGGCTGATGTCGCTGATGTGTACCTCCACTGCCGGAACACGGACTGCCAGCAGGGCATCGTAAATGGCGTAGCTGTAATGGGTATAGGCCCCGGGGTTGATGACGATGCCGTCATACACTCCGTCAGCGGCCTGAATTTCGTCGATGAGCACCCCTTCATGGTTGCTCTGGCGGATATCCGCCCGAATCCCCCGGGCGGCGGCATAGGCCGCGATCTCCGCGCAGAGGCCGGCGTAGGTGCCGGTACCGTAGACGCCGGGCTCCCGCTTGCCCAGCAGGTTCAGATTGGGACCGTTGAGAACAAGAAATTTCATTGCTGCTCCTCTCTCCACAGCCGGACGACCTCCTCCGCCGCCTGACGGGCTGTGGGCTTGTTGACGGCATGGTGGGCGGCGGCCCGGTACAGGCTCCGCCGCTGGCGATACAGGCGGAAGATGGCGTCATCATCCGTCAGCAGGGGGCGGCCCTGCCGCCGCAGGGTCCGGCGGATGGCCCAGGGGGAGCGGTCCAGAAAGATCACCAGGCCGCTGCCCTTCAGCAGCGTTCGGTTCTCCCGACGCAGCACCGCCCCGCCGCCGGTGGCCAGGACCATGCCCTCCCGGCGGCACAGGTCCGTCAGCACCCGGGTCTCCAGAGTGCGGAAATATGACTCGCCGCCGGCGGCGAAAATGTCCGGTATGCTGCGGCCCTCCGCCTGCTCCAGGGCCTTGTCCGCGTCCACGAAGGGAAGCCCCAGGGTCCTGGCCGCCAGCCTGCCCACGGTGCTTTTGCCGCTGCCGGGCAGGCCCACGAAAATCAGGTTTCTCACGACTGCTCCTCCCGGCTCAGGGCCATCAGCGTTTCATACAGCCGCTCCACCTGCTCCCGGCGCTCCGGGGCCAGGTCACCCCGGCTGCGCAGCACCTGGGCCTCCCGCTCCGGGTCCTGCACCGGCAGGCCGCGGGCGGCCTTATAGGCTCCGATGTCGCGGGACAGCTCCTGCCGCCGGACAAACAGCTGCACCAGCTGCCGGTCTATGCCGTCCAGCCGCAGCCGCAGGGTGTCCAGATCGCCCGCCTGGGGGTCCAGCACCCGCCACAGGGCCAGGGCCGCAGCCGCCTCCACAATGGGGGCCGCCCGCAGGGCAATGCAGGGATCGTGGCGGCCCTGAACCGTTACGGTGCAGTTTTCCATACGGGCCAGGTCCACGGTGTCCTGAGGGATGGCGATGGAGGGGGTGGGCTTGAAGGTCACGGTGAAGGTCACCGGCATGCCGTTGGTGACGCCGCCGTTGATGCCGCCGTTGTGATTGGTGACGGTCCACACCCGGGTCCCGTCGGTGCGCAGGGCGTCGTTGGCCTGACTGCCCCGCAGGGCGGCCAGGGCCGCGCCGTCGCCGAAACCCAGGGCCTTCACCGCCGGGATGGCGAACAGGTGACGGGCCAGCTCCGATTCCACCGCCTCCCGCCAGCCGGGACCGCCCAGTCCCGCCGGAAGGCCCGTGACGGTGCAGCGCACCTGACCACCCACGGAATCTCCGGCGGCCTTGGCCGCCTCCGCCTGCTGCCGCAGCTCTTTTTCATCAATAAGATGCGCTTTTATTTCAATATCCTGTGCTTTCAGCCAGCTCTTTACCATGGCTCCCGCCGCCACCAGGGGCGCGGTCAGGCGGCCGGAATAGGGGCCTCCGCCCCGGGGGTCGTTGCAGCCACGGCTGCGGACATGGGCGGCGTAATCGGCGTGGCCGGGGCGGGGCTTGTCCGCCAGAGCGGCGTAGTCGCCGGAGCGGACGTCCCGGTTTTCCAGAATCAGGCAGATGGGGTCCCCGGTGGTGTGTCCATTGTATACGCCGCTGAGAATGCGGAGCCGGTCCGGCTCCCGCCGGGCGGTGGCCAGGGGGCCATGGGGGGCCCGGCGCTGAAGCTCCCGGGCGATGAGCTCCCGGTCCACCGGCAGGCCCGGGGCCGCGCCGGTGACCAGAACGCCCACGGCGGGGCCGTGGGACTCTCCGAATATGGTGTAATCCAGCATGTTACAATACCTCGAATTGCCCGCCCAGGCGGCAGTAGTCCGCCCAGAAGCCGGGATAGGATTTGGCGGTGCATCCGGCGTTCCGCAGAACCACCGGGCCGGTGCAGAAGGGGGCGGCGCAGGCGCACAGCATGGCGATGCGGTGGTCGCCGCAGCTGTCGGCTTCGCCGCCGGAGAGCCGCTCCACGCCCCATACGGTGAGGCCCTCCGGCTCCTGCCGGACACGGCCTCCCAGGGCGGTCAGCGCCGCCGAAACCGACGCCAGGCGGTCGCTCTCCTTATCCCGCAGCCGGGCCGCGCCGGTGAAGCGGGTTTCCGTTCCCGGCCGCAGCGCCGCCAGCAGGGCCAGCGGCGGCAGCAGGTCCGGGATATCCGTCAGGTCTACCTCCTCCGGCAGGCAACGGCACAGGGCCGCCGCCGCCCGGTCCCCCTGGAGGGAGTCCCGGCGCAGGCCCGTGACGGCCACAGCACAGCCCAGGGCCCTTACCGCCAGCCAGAAGGCCGCTGCGGACCAGTCCGGCTCCGCGTCCAGGGGCACGGTCCGGAACCGCTGTCCACCCGGTATCGTGAAGCCGCAATCCGTTTGGCCGATGTGCACGCCGCAGCGACGCAGCACCGCCAGCGTCAGGTCCACATAGGGGCGGGAGGCCAGGGGGCCGGTCAGCGCCAGCTCCGAGTCTGCCGCCAGACCGGGCAGGGCCATCAGCAGCCCGGAGAGCAGCTGAGACGTCCGGGTCCCGTCCACCGGAATCTGCCCGCCGGACAGCGCCCGGGTCACCCGCAGACCGCCCGCCGTGGCCGCAAGGCCCCAGTCCCCCGGCAGGGGCCGCTCCAGCAGCCGCTCCGTGCCGGTGAACACCGTGCCCACCTGGCCCCGGGCCATGGCCAGGGGCAGCAGAAACCGCAGGGTGCTGCCGCTGGCCCCGCAGTCGATGACGGGGGCCTTTTCGTGATACAAGGCCCACAGCCCCCGGACCGTGGCCTCCACATCGTCGGAGGGGTCCGGCGGGCAGGGAAACTCTCCCGCCTGGGCCAGACAGATCAGCTGCCGGTGCAGCAGGCTTTTGGACGGCGGCGGCGTCACCGCCCCCCGCAGCGGGGCCGGAAGCAAGCGCACGTCCATCATACGTCCTCCATCAGGGCTGCCAGGGGTACCGTCAGCAGACGGCCCTGGCCGGCCCGCTCCGCCACGGCGATGGTAATGCCGTCGCCGCCGCGCTTTTTGTCCCGGGCCAGATAGTCCGCCGCCCCGTCCCAGGGCAGCCGGGTGGGCAGGTCCCACCGCCGCAGCAGGGGGGTCAGCCGCTCCAGCAGCTGCCCGCCGCCCAGACCGTGCCGCACCTGCCAGCGCAGCATGTGCATCATCCCGGCGGCCACGGCCTCGCCGTGGGTCCGGGTATCGTATCCTCCGGCGGCCTCATAGGCGTGGCCGAAGGTATGGCCGAAGTTCAGCACCCGGCGCCCGCCGCCGTCCCGCTCGTCCCGGGACACCACCGCTGCCTTATACCGGCAGCAGCGCGCCACCAGCCAGGGAAGATTCGGCTCCTCCGCCGTTTCCAGGTGGTGCAAAATGGCCTCGTCGCCGATGACGCCGCACTTGATGACCTCCGCCATGCCTGAGGACAGCTGCCGCCGGGGCAGGGTGGCCAGGCACGCCGTATCCGCCAGCACCAGCCGGGGCTGGTAAAAGCAGCCGATGAGGTTCTTCCCCTCCGGCAGGTCCAGACCGGTCTTGCCGCCGACGCTGCTGTCCACCTGGGCCAGCAGGGAGGTGGGCAGCTGGGCCAGAGCCACGCCCCGCAGCAGGGTACCGGCTATAAAGCCCGCCAGGTCACCGGTGACGCCGCCGCCCAGGGCCGCGATGCCGTCCTGGCGGGTGAAGCCGTCCGCCAGCAGCCGGCGGCACAGGTCCTCATACACCGCCAGACGCTTGCTGCCCTCTCCGGCGGGGAAGGTGTATACCGGCAGGTCCAGGGCCCCGGCGTACAGGGCGGCGGTGTTCTCGTCGGCGATAACGGCCCACCGCTTAACCGGCAGAGCCTCCAGCCGGCGGCGGGCCTCCCGCAGCAGGTCCGGGCCGATCTCAATGGGGTAGGACCGCTGCCCCAGAGATACCGTGATTTGTTGCATAGACCATTCGCTCCTTTGCCGGTCAGTTGTCCTCCACCAGCCGCCGCCGGCCCAGGGCGGCCCTGCGGTAATACAGCAGGGTGGCGGCGCTGCACACCAGCCATCCGGCGGGATACCCCATGGCCAGAGGCAGCAGGGCATTGCTGATATAGTGGGACATGATGTACAAATAGATCTGGCGGAACACCACGAAGGAGCCCAGCATGATGACCATGGGCACCTGGCTGTTGCCTGCGCCCCGCAGCGCGCCGGAATAGATCTGGTTGATGCAGCACAGCAGGTAGAAGGGCGAAATGTACCGCAGCAGCAGGGTGCCGTAGGCCACCACCTCCGCCTTGCGGTTGAAGAAGGCCGTCAGCTGGGGCGCAAACACCAGCACCGGCACCATCAGCACCGCCGTTACCGCCAGGGAGATCGCCAGTGCACGACGGGTGCCCTGATGGGCCCGCTGGGCGTTCCCGGCTCCCAGATTCTGCCCCACGAAGGTGGTGGCGGACAGGGCCAGGGACTGCATGGGCAGGAACATCAGCTGGTCGATCTTGGTATACGCCGTCCAGCCGGACATGCAGTCCGCGCCGAAACGGTTGATATAGGACTGGACAAACACATTGGAGAAGGCGGTGACGGCCATTTGCAGAGCCGCCGGGATGCCTACCTGCATGATCTTGCCCAGCATGTCCCAATGGACCCGCAGCCGCCGCAGCTCCAGGCGCACGCAGCTGTCCGTCCGCAGCAGCACTGCCAGCACCAGCACCGCCGACGCCGCCTGGGCGATGATGGTGGCCCAGGCAACGCCTGCAACGCCCATGCGGAAGCGGATCACGAACACCAGGTCCAGCACCGTGTTCAGCCCCGCCGACACCACCAGAAAGTAGAAGGGACGCCGGGAGTCGCCCACCGCCCGGAGAATGCCGGAGCCCATGTTGTAGATGAGCAGCCCCGTAATGCCGGAAAAATAGATGGACAGATAGGCCGTGGACTCCGGCAGCACCTCCGCCGGGGTGTTCATCAGGGCCAGCATGGCCGGGATCAGGGCCAGACCCAGGGCCGTGAACGCCCCGCACAGCACCAGCGTCAGCACCATGGCCGTGTGGACGGTGTCCCGGACTCTGTCCGGCTTATGGGCCCCGTAATACTGACTGATGACCACGCCTGCGCCGCTGGACAGGCCCATGAAAAAGCCAATGAGCATATTGATGATGGGCCCCACGGTGCCCACGGCGGAGAACGCCTCGTTGGACACGAAGTTGCCCACCACCCAGGTGTCCACCATGTTGTACAGCTGCTGAAACACGTTGCCGGCCAGCAGCGGCAGGGCGAACTCCACCAGGTGGCGGGTGATGCTGCCCTGGGTCATGTCCACGTCCCGACGGACGGCCGGATGGGCGTGGTGATGGGTCCATGTCATAGATGCGATCCTCTGTTTCTCTGTATTCAACAATAGGATAGCACCATTTGCCGGGGAAATCAACTGACCCGGGAGGGGAAACGGCGGCTCTACAGCAAAAATTCCTCCGGCTCCGCCGGACGCATGATGGATACCTCATAGGCGGTGCGCTCCTGGCCCACGCCGTCCACGGTTTTCGTATAGCCCCGGCTCTGGACCCGGCCCTCCACCGTCAGGCGGGAACCCACCGGAAGCCGGGCCGTCTGCTGGGCGATGGCTCCCCAGGCGATGCAGGGCAGATAGTCCGCCCGCCCGTACCGGCGGTTCACCGCCAGGATCAGGTCGCAGATCTCCCGGCCCAAGGGCGTCCGCCGCAGGGAGGGGGCCTTGCACAGCACGCCGGAGAGCTGAATCTGGTTAAAGGGGGCCGCGCCGCCGGGAGTCAGCTCCCGGACAAACACGGAGATCACCAGCCGGGGCCCCTGGCCGCTGCGGTTGTTGAAGGAGCGCAGCTGACCGGTGAGGGTCAGCGTGTCGCCGGTATGTACGGGGTGCTCCTCCAGCAGCCGCCGGGGCAGAATCACCGGCAGCAGGTCCTCTTGGCCCGACAGCCGCTCCACCGACAGGGGAAAGCGGTAAAAGTGCTCGCCGTGGTTTATATGGGACAGGGCAGGCTCCCCGGCGGCCCGGCCGCACAGGCGCACACGGTTAAAATTGTTGTCCATAAAATTCCTCCTCGTTTGTTGAAGCTGGTCCAGCTTATGCCGCCGGAGGGCGAAATAGACCCTTTTCAAAACGGGAGAAATATGCGATAATGAACCAAAAGACGAGAAACAGGAGGAATACCCCATGCGATACAAGGGAAAGGTCTACCGTCCCCCCAGCGAGGCATACAGCCTCATCATCCAGGTGACCTATGGGTGCAGCCATAACCGCTGCGCCTTCTGCGATATGTATGACGATAAGCGGTTTGCCCTGCGGCCTATGGAGGAGATCCGGGAGGATTTCCGCCTGGCCCGGCAGGTATACCGCCGGGTGGAGCGGGTCTTTCTGGCCGACGGCGACGCCCTGATGCGGAAAACCGATGAGCTGCTGGAAATTCTGGCCATGGTGTACAGCCTGTTTCCCGAGTGCCAGCGGGTCACCTGCTACGCCTCGCCCCGGAGTCTTCAGGTCAAGACGGAGGAGGAGCTGCGGCGGCTGCGGGAGGGCGGCCTGAAAATGGTGTATATGGGCCTGGAATCCGGCTGTGACGCGGTGCTGGAGCGGATGCAGAAGGGGCACACGGCCGCGGCCATCGTGGCGGCAGGGCAGAAGGCCCGGCGGGCGGGACTTGCCCTGTCGGTGACGGCCATTTCGGGCCTGGGCAGCCGGGAGCTGCTCCGGGAGCACGCCGTGGATACCGCCCGGGCCCTCAGCGCCATGAACCCGGAATACATCGGCCTGCTGACGCTGATGGTGGAGCCGGGAACGCCGCTGGAGCGCTGGGTCCGGGAGGGCAGCTTCCAGGTGCTGGGTCCGGCGGAAATTTTGCAGGAGACGGCCCTGCTGCTGGACCATATGGACAGCCCGGGCAGCGTGTTCCGGATGAACCATGCATCCAACTATCTGACCTTGAAGGGAACCCTGAACCGGGACCTGCCTGCTCTGCGGCAGCAGGTGCAGGAGGGACTTATGGGACACGGCCTGCGGCCGGAGAGCTGGCGGGCTTTGTAAATACAGAGAGAATAAAAGGAGACGAGAGATGAAAAGCAAAACTGCGGGGGCGGCATACAAGACCGCACGGGGCAATCTGCTGGCGATGCTGGTCCTGACGGCGGTAAATACCCTTCTGGCCCTGACGGGGTCGGACAGATACTATCTGTTCACGGATTTTGCCGCCTACATCTGGGCGGTGTTTGCCCGGGGCTTTTATGACTTTACCGGGGAGGCCAAGTGGCTGGTGCTGGGCGCGGCAGGCGCGGTGCTGGTGATGGCGGTGTATTTCCTGTGCTGGCTGCTGTCCAAAAAGCGGCGGGGCTGGCTGACGGCGGCGCTGGTGCTGTTCTCCGTGGATACGGCGGCGCTGGTGGCGGGCCTGGTGACGGCCTTCGAGGCGTCCAGCATCCTGGATGTGGTGTTCCACGGCCTGCTGCTGTGGTATCTGGCCATGGGCGTCCGCCGGGGCCGGGAGGCCATGGAGGAGCCGGAGGGGCAGAGGGAGACGCCGGAGCCGCTGCCCCAGAATACGGAGTTTTACGACGCGTCCATGGGGGAACGGCCCAACAGTCCCTCTCTGGGCCAGCCGGCGGAGGGGAAGCACCGGACTCTGCTGACCGCCGCATACGGCAGCCATGAGATCGAGGTCCGCCGCAGCTATGGCCTGACGGAGCTGATCGTGGACGGAAGGGTCTACGGACGGCAGGAGGGCGTCGTGGAAACCGGCTATACCATCCGCGCCCGGGTGAGCGGTCACGATGTGGAAACGGAGTTCACTTCCACCGGCAAGCAGCTGCTACGGGTGGACGGCCAGGTCATTGCCCGGAAGCAGCGCCTGTTCTGAGTCCTGCATGAGTCCTGCATAGGAAAAGCACCGATGCCGCGCATCGGTGCTTTTTTGCTATTGCTTTTTCATTTGACGCAGGAACAGCAGCACGGCGGCGGCCAGGGCTGCGGCGGCATAGGCCAGCACCCACCACAGATGAGGCGTGAGCCCCGCCCAGTCTCCGGCCAGAGCCGCCCGATCCAGCTCCACCGCGTGGACAAAGGGCAGGGCATAGGCAATGCGCTTGAAGGCGCCGCCTACCAGCTCCAGATCGAACCAGGTGCCCGACAGCCAGGCCGTCAGATTGGTCAGCAGAGCGCCGCAGATGCCGCCTGCCTGCTTGACGTTCAGCACACTGCCGCACAGCAGGCCCAGGCCGATGAACAGCAGCGCCGCCGGCAGGTCCAGCAGCACCGCCCACAGCATCCGCACCGATACCGTCAGTCCCAGGGGAATGGCCGCCAGGCAGCAGACTGCCACCTGCACCGCCGCCATAGGCAGCAGCGGCAGCATATAGCCGAAGATGAAGTCCCCGGCAGTAAGGGGCGTGGTGTACAGCCGCTGCAAAAGGGCGCTCTCCCGGTCACGGGACACCAGAGTGGCGGAGAACAGGGCCACAAACGCCAGACCGAACACGGTGATGCCCGGGGTCAGGCGGTCGATCTCAAACAGGCTTACGGGGATGTTGGCCTGGATGGCGCTGAGCAGAAGCAGCAGCACCAGGGGAAAGCCCAGGCCGAAGCCCAGCGTCAGCGGATCCCGCACCAGCTCCAGCGTGGTGCGGCGGCAAAGTGCGCGCAGCTTCATCTTCCCGCCTCCCTTACCATGGCGATAAACGCGTCCTCAAATCTGTCACAGCCGGCCTGGCGCTTCAGCTCCTCCGGCGTGCCCAGGGCCAGCAGCCGGCCGTCCTTCATAATGCCCACCCGGTCGGACAGGGCCTCGGCCTCCTCCAGGTAGTGGGTAGTGAGGATCACGGTGATCCGGCCCTTCAGCTGGCGGACCACGTCCCACAGCTCCGCCCGGGCCAGCACGTCCAGCCCCAGGGTGGGCTCATCCAGAAACAGAATTTCAGGCCGGGCAACCAGGGCCATGGCGATGCTCAGGCGGCGCTGCCAGCCGCCGGAGAGCTTCCCGGCCCGGCGGGCCAGAATGGGCTCCAGCCCCAGGGCCCGGGACAGCTCCTCTGTGCGGGCGGCGGTCTCCTGCCGGGACAGACCGTGGACGCCGCACAGCAGCGCCAGATTCTCCCGGGCGGTGAGGTTGGGGGCCACGGCGGTCTCCTGGGGGGATACGCCGATGCAGCGCTTTACCCCGGCGGCATCCGACACAATGCTGCGGCCCAGCAGCCGGGCGTCGCCGCCGTCGGGCCGGGTCAGGCACGACAGCATTTTGATGGTGGTGGTCTTGCCTGCGCCGTTGACGCCCAGCAGGGCGAACAGCTCCCCCTGACGGACCGTCAGGTCCAGGCTGTCCACGGCGGTGATGGCCCTGTAGCGTTTGGTGAGACCCTGTATTTCAACGGCGTTCATTCCTGCGCCTCCTTTTCCTTGAATCGAGCCAGCAGACCCCTATAGGCGTCGGTCAGCGACGCGCTGATGAGCTCCGTGTCCCAGTCCAGAAACGACGTGGCCGCCATGGCGGCGATGCCGTGGACATAGATCCACATCTCCAGGTGGAACATCCGGGCGCTTTCCCGGCTGATGCCGGCGGCCTGCTGGATCAGGTCCAGCAGGGGCTCCACATCGTCTCCCAGACGGGCAGACGCGTCCTCGTGGCTGCGGTCCCGCATAAACAGCAGCCGGAACAGGGGCTTTTCCTGCTGGGCAAAGGCAATGTAGGCCATGCCGGAGGCCTTGTAGGGGGGATATTTCCCGGCCTCCATGGCCTGGGCGATGGTTTGGCCGTACAGCCGGTATCCGGCGGCCAGAACCTCCTGCTGCACCTCCTCCATGCTCCGGAACAGGCCGAAAATAGGCTTGACGGAGCAGCCCAGCCGGGCGGCCAGACTCCGGGCGGTAAGGCCCTCCGGCCCCGTCTCCCGGACAATATCCAGAGCAGCCCGGATGATCTCCTCCCGGGTAAATTTGACCTTCGGCGGCACAAATGCTCCTCCCTTCGTGATGAAAACTCATGTTGCGCAACAAGTGTTGCTTATTATAACAGAGAAAAATGCCCCTGTCAAGGGGCGGAATGGGAGAAGGCGCGGCCCAGAGCGGGCTGGGGGCAGCCTAAAGAATAGTTAAAGGCGAAGAAAAAACGGCATAGGGCAGCAGCCTGAATAGAAGCATACGCCCCCTGGAACCGATTTCTCCGGTTCCAGGGGGCGCTGTGTGTCGATAGAAAGACGGTTATTCCGCCTTGGCCTTCTTTTTCTGGGGCATGGGGATCTGGGCCAGGATCACGGCCGCAAACATCAGCACGCAGCCCAGGTATTCCCGGGCGGTCATCTGCTGGTGCAGGACAACGGCGCCGGCGATGACAGCGAACACGCTCTCCAGGCTCAGCAGAATGGTGACCACCGTGGGATTGGAGCCCTTCTGAGCCAGGATTTGCAGGGTGTAGCCCACGCCGCAGGAGAACACGCCCACATACAGCAGGGGCCAGATGCAGTCCAGCAGCACCTGGAAGCTGATGGTGTCGAAAAACAGGGCCAGAATGGTGGACCAGATAGCGGCGAACAGGAACTGCAGGCAGGAGAGCTTCACACCGTCGCAGCGGGCGGTGAAGTGGTCAATGAGGAGAATGTGTACGGCAAAGCACACGGCACACACCAGCACCAGCAGGTCGGCCTCGGCGCTCTCGCCCTCCGGCCCGGAAAGATAATCCTGCCGGAGATCCGCCTTGAATTCCTTTACACGGATGTGCCGGCTGAGAAACGCGTAAATGGTATACAATAGGGCATTGGCCCGCCCATACCGTATGGCGGTCTGATCCGCTTCCTCGGCGGCGATCACCATGGTAATCTGACACCGCTTCAGCGTGATGGCTTTGCCCATTTTCCGCAGGGCCTCGCCCAGCACCGGCAGCAGGTCATTGATCAGCTGCAGCCAGTCCATAAACTGTCTCTTATACACATCTCCGAG
>ERZ1027063.249-NODE-249-length-28512-cov-6.958464_pt1 | contig 28512 bp, 19 predicted proteins | sample MGYA00519423_ERZ1027063 | MGnify/ENA primary metagenome ERZ1027063 (study PRJEB26926, sample SAMN06164493) | human gut metagenome | biome: ENVO:00009003; feature: ENVO:2100002; material: ENVO:00002003 | host: Homo sapiens | place: USA | collected 2012 ...
TAAATATATGGTTTATAGTGTATTTATATTTATAATTCAATATTTTGATTCTAATAATGCAGGGGATTTTTGACTGTTGTGAGGGTTTGCTTGGTGTTTTACATTTGTTGAATATCAACAGCATGTTTACAGAGTGCGTATTTACAAATGGATAAAATCAGGCAAGTTTAAGAAGAAAGGGGTGATTACATTTGTAACACACCACCCTATTTTGCTGGATTTTGCAATAATTTCGGGATATTGAAATTCGCTCTCCGTCGTTTTTTTAACATTATTTTCCTTTTGATTATATTATGTTAAAAAATAAGGCCGGATAGTGTAATCAATACACTCCCCGGCTGGTAATTAATGATTTGTATGTTTTGCCGTATGGCCTACTCCCGAATCATTCTGGCTGTTTCTTCGAACTCTTCCGGAGTGAATTTGGGCTTGACTTTGCGGAAATCGACGTCGTATTCGTTTTCCATCGGGATCAGGTGAATGTGCGCATGGGGAACTTCGAGGCCGAAAACCACTACTGCCACTCTCTTGCAGGCGATTTTAGCCTGGATCTTTTTCGCCACCTTTTTGGCGAAGACGATCATCCCTTGCAGGGTTTCGTCGTCCAGGTCGAAGATATAATCAATCTCTTTTTTGGGGACGACCAGCGTATGACCTTTCTCGAGAGGATTGATGTCGAGAAATGCCAGAAAATTTTCATCCTCCGCCACCTTGTAGCTCGGGATTTCGCCGTTGATGATGCGTGTGAATATGGATGCCATATGAAATTGTGTTTATTGATAGCGTCGTTGTTTGTGGCTATGTCGCCGCTTTGAGGTCCCGTAATAAGCGAAGGGAACCGATTTCTGGCTTTTAATTTAATTCGGAGAGAAGAATCTTTCTCATCCTTCTATTTCGCATCGTGTTGGCTTCCGAAAAATACGGGAATCGATGCCGATGAGCGTATGCGCCTGTCTTTGGCTACTCCTCCTTGAATTTGGGAGCCATTATCTCCGAATAAAGGACTGCTTTTCGCACGTCGAATTCTTCGGTGATACCGGGGCTATGAGGTTGCTGTTCGGTCTCCGCTTGGGATATGCCGATCTGGTTGCGTAACGGAGATTCCGCTTTTTCAGTTTTTGGGGACTTGCCGGCCGTTTTTCGGAATCCGGACACCGGGTCGGATGTGTCCGCGTCCGCCTGACGGACGGACCGTGCCGCCGATGCGGAGCGCAACTCTTTTCTTTGCATCTCCTTGAACTTCTTGACCAGCGGGACGATCGTGACTATGACTATCAACAGTGCGCTCCACAGTATTTGGATGATATCTTTGTCCATAGTGCCGATGGTTTAATCCTGATTGCGTTTTACGGTGTCTATGCCCTTTATCTTGCGGATTTTGTCCATGATTGCATGCAGGCCCTCCGCATCCTTGACATAAAGGCTGATCGTGCCCTCGAAAATGTTGTCGTGCGTCTGGATATTGATCTGCCGGATATTGATGCTGAAGTCCTCGCTGACCGTTTTTGCCAGGTCGAGCAGTATGCCGGTGCGGTCGATACCGCGCAGTTCGATGGTCGATAGGTACGACATGGCCTTGTGTTGCGACCACTTGATCTCGTCCTTGAGGATATTGCGTCCGAATTGAGCGGCCAGTCGGTCGAGCTCCTTGCAATCGGATTTATGTACGATGATACGGTTCGACGCAGGGTCTTTATACCCTACTACGCTGTCCCCCGGAATTGGTTTGCAACATTCGGCCATGACGAATTGCGGTTCGCTTGCCGTTGCCGATTCTTCGGCTTTCGCCTTGTCCGGTTCCGGATTTTCGGCATCGTCGCCCTCCTCGTCCTCCTTTTTGTTGATAAAAAGCGTCCAGAACTTGAGTATCTTGCTGGTGGCATTGACTTTCAGTACCTTGTCCAGGTCTTTCAGATCGACGATCCCCGCCCCGATTTTGCTGTAAAGCTCCTCTTTGTTGTTGGATTCGTAAATCGGGACGATTTTGCGCAGCACACGACCGCTGAGCGGGGTATTGAGTTGCTGCATTCGCTCCTCGAGCATCTTCATGCCCCGTTCGATGTTGTTTTGCCGCTCGCGTTTGAGAAAACTCTTGATCGCTTGCTTAGCTTTGGTCGTGGTGACGATATCGAGCCATTCGGCTTTGGGGCGTGCGTTGTCGGCGGTGATGATTTCGATCTGGTCGCCGCTGTTGATCTGCGTGGTGATCGGTTCGATCTTGTGGTTGATCTTGGCGCCGATGGCGCTGTTGCCGATTTTCGAGTGTATGTCGTACGCGAAGTCCAGCGCAGTGGCTCCGTACGGCATTTTTCGAGCTTCTCCTTTGGGTGTAAATACTGCTATTTCAGATGTGTATAGCGATAATTTGAAGTTGTCCAGGAAGTCGACGGCGTTTTCCGTCGGACCATTCAGTGCATCGCGTATCTTTTTGAGCCAGCGGTCCAACTCATCTTCGTTGTTCGACAGCGAGGCGTTTTTGTATTTCCAATGAGCGGCGAATCCCCTTTCGGCGATCTCCTCCATGCGTTGCGTGCGGATCTGTACTTCGACCCAGACGCCGTCGGGACCCATAACAGTCGAGTGCAACGCTTCGTAACCGTTGGCCTTGGGCATCGAAATCCAGTCGCGCAGGCGATCCGGTTTCGGCGTGTAGATGTCGGTGATAGTCGAGAATATCTGCCAGCACTGTGTCTTTTCCGAGGGGAACGGCAGCGGCTGGAAGACGATCCGGATGGCGAACAGGTCGTAAACCTCTTCGAAGGGGATCTGTTTGCGCTGCATCTTGCTCCAGATCGAGTAAAGGCTTTTGACGCGTCCTGAAATTTCGAAGTTGATATGGTCCCGCTTGAGCGCCTCGATGATCGGGGCGTTGAATTTGCTGATGAAGGCTTCGCGCTGTTCTTCGGTCGCTTTGAGTTTTTCCGACAGCTCGGCATACTGTACCGGGAAGCGATATTTCATGCAGAGGTCTTCGAGTTCGCTCTTGATGGCGTACAGGCCGAGTCGATACGCCAGCGGTGCGAACAGGTAAAGCGTTTCACCCGTGATTTTGATCTGCTTGTTGGTAGGCATCGACCCCAGCGTACGCATGTTGTGCAGGCGGTCGGCGATTTTGATCAGGATCACCCGCACGTCGTCCGAAAGCGTGAGCAGGACTTTGCGGAAATACTCCGCCTGCTCCGAAGTATCGGCATTGAATACGCCCGACATCTTCGTAAGCCCATCGACCATCTTGGCGATCTTGGGCCCGAAGATGCGCTCCATATCTTCGACCGTGTACTCCGTATCCTCCACAACGTCGTGCAGCAGGGCGGCGACGACCGATTTGACGCCGAGCCCGATCTCGTCCACGACGATCTTGGCTACGGCGATGGGATGCAGCAGGTACGGCTCGCCCGAGCGGCGACGCACTCCGCCATGCGCCTCTTTCGCCAGGAAAAAAGCGCGTTTGATGAACTCCCAGTCTTCGTCGTTTTTACAGATTTTGGTGCACGACTGAAGCAGTTCCTCCCACTTCTCCTTGATTAATCGTTCGTCTTCCGGCGTAAAATCCATACCATCCAATGCTGTTTTAGGGTCCAATTACGAATTTCGACGGATCTCGTACCGACGATCTCGTTTTCTATCGTAAAATATCGTTTTTTCGCTTCGTTTCCGGGGGCCGTTTTATAACTGTCCCGGCTATACCGTGCGTCGCTGCCTGTATTTGTCCGAAGAGAGAAGACTCCGACCGGTCTTTTGGGCGTTTCCTGCCTTTGTTACAGGCCCCGGTCGGCTCTTCATTCGCTTTTTATGCTTTGCGGGCGGCAATCATCGCTTCGCGGACTTTGGCTTCGACTTCGTTGCGAAGCGCTTCATCGTTCTTGAGAAGCTCTTTCACGCTGTCGCGGCCCTGGCCGATTTTGCGGTCGCCGTAAGAGAACCACGAACCCGATTTCTTGATGATTCCGTAGTCCACGCCCAGGTCGATGATTTCGCCGATCTTCGAGATGCCCTCGCCGAACATGATGTCGAATTCGGCCTTCTTGAACGGGGGCGCCACCTTGTTTTTGACCACTTTGACGCGGGTGCGGGTGCCGAGCTGTTCCTCGCCGTCCTTGATGACCGATACCCGGCGGATGTCGATGCGGACGCTGGCATAGAATTTCAGTGCATTACCGCCCGTCGTGGTTTCGGGGTTGCCGTACACTACGCCGATCTTGTCGCGCAACTGGTTGATGAAGATGCAGACCGTTTTGGTTTTGGAGATGCTCGAGGTGAGCTTGCGCAGCGCCTGCGACATCAGGCGGGCCTGCAATCCCATCTTGGCATCGCCCATCTCCCCTTCGATTTCCGCCTTGGGCGTCAGAGCCGCCACGGAGTCGATGACGATGATGTCGATGGCGCTCGAGCGGATCAGCGAGTCGGCGATTTCGAGCGCCTGTTCGCCGTTGTCCGGCTGCGAAATCAGCAGGTTATCGACATCCACGCCGAGTTGCTGGGCGTAGGAGCTGTCGAAAGCGTGTTCCGCGTCGATGAAAGCGGCGATACCGCCGGCCTTCTGGGCTTCGGCAATGGCGTGGATCGCCAGGGTCGTCTTGCCCGAGGATTCGGGACCGTAAATCTCGATGACACGGCCTTTGGGGTAACCGCCTACGCCGAGCGCCATGTCCAGGGTGATCGAACCCGTGGGGATCACCTGCACGTCGGCGACCTCTGCGCTCGACATGCGCATAATCGAGCCTTTGCCGAAATCTTTCTCGATCTTCTCCATCACCGCGTTAAGTACCTTTAACTTGTCGGGATTTGCTTGTGTTTTCTCTGCCATATGGTTGAATTGTTTTTATTTTTCTTGTATTTCGTATCCGGTGTCCTGTACGTAAACCCTGGATTTTCCCGCCTGCCGAACTTTGCTGTTCTGTCGTCGCTGCCCGGCGACTGACGGATCTTCCGACACTGTTCCTGAAAGTCGGAATCGCCGTTTCGTTCCGGGTGTTTTACACAACGGGATTTATTTTTCAAAGTTACGAAATAAAATGCAATTATCGCCATTTCCGGCCGGATTTATGGCTGTTTGCGGATGTAATTCTGTGGTGTGAAGGGGAAATTTGCGGCTGCGTGTCGGGGTGGGTCGTATTTTGGGGAAACAGGGCCGTTCGTTGCCGATGGCCTGAAGAATCCGGGGTTTTCGGAGGCGGAGGATATGGTCGGCGAATCGACTGCCTCCGGTATGGTTCAATGTCCGGGTGCAACCGGATTGGTGAAGTGTATGTGTGCCGGTGTCGGGGATGGTTTTGTCCGGAGTGACAACAAGTGGAAGGCAACGGTGCTTATGAACTTGGATGTCATCTGAAATATCGAGCCGTCGGTAAGTTTTTCGCAAATTTGTGATTCGGGAGGGGGTGAAAAAAGTCCCGGCGGGTTATGCCAGGACCAGTTTTTCGAGCTCTTCCATCTGTCGCTGAAAAGCCTTGTCCGTTTCGATCTGGTTCGATACCGCCTTGCAGGAGTGCAACACCGTGGCGTGGTTGCGTCCTCCGATGGCCGAACCGATGGCGATCAGCGGGGATTTGGTGTGCTGCTTGGCCAGGTACATGGCGATCTGACGCGCCTGAGCCACTTCGCGGGTTCGTTCGGGCGAATTGAGGCGCTGGATGTCGATATGCAGGAAGTCGCAGACGACTTCGATGATGTGCTCGATCGTGATCTCTTTCTGGCATACCCGGACATAGACCTTCAGAATCTCCTTGACGAGCGACAGGGAAACTTTCTTGCCCATATAGACGGTATTGGCTACCAGGGCCGACAGAGCGCCCTCGATTTCCCGGACGTTGGCGGAGATATTGTCCGCCAGGTAGCGGACGATTTCGTCCGTAAGCTGGAGGCCGAGTTTCTGAGCCTTGATTCTGATGATCTTGACTTTGGTGTCGTAGTCGGGCGTGTTGAGCTGGGTCGAAAGTCCCCACTTGAAGCGGGTCAGCAGTCGCTGTTCGATGTCCTTCAGCTCCACGGGCGGTTTATCCGAGGTAAGGATCAACTGTTTGCCTGCCAGTTGCAAGTGGTTGAATATGTTGAAGAAGGCATTCTGAGTGCCGGTTTTTCCCGTAAGCTCCTGGATGTCGTCGATAATCAATACGTCGATCATCTGGTAGAAATGGATGAAATCCGGAATTTCGCCGTTCTTGTAGGCGGTCTGGAATTGCGCCTGGAACTTGTTCATCGAGACGTAAAGCACCTGCAGTTCGGGATGGCGCTGCCGCACTTCGTGGCCGATCGACTGCACGATGTGGGTCTTGCCCAGTCCGGAGTTACCGTATATATACAGCGGGTTGAAAGGCGTATGGCCCGGATCGACCGCGACGGCCATACCCGCCGAACGGGCCAGGCGGTTGCACTCTCCTTCGATGAAGGTTGCGAACGTGTAGTTCGGGTTGAGCTGCGGGTCGATGACGATCTTCTTGAGGCCCGGAATGACGAACGGATTTTTTATATTTGCCGTATTGGTCTGGGTGTTGAACTGCGAAATCGCCGTCGTGTCGGCTTCTTTCGACACTGGCACGCTCTGTGCGTCGTTTTTGGGAACGGCGTAGTGCAGGCGGATCTCCTGTCCGTAGAGTTGGGAGATGATCGGCCGCAGGAACGGAATGTAGTGCTTCTCGATCTGATAGACGTAGCTCATGTTAGGTACGCACAGACGCAGCGTCTTGCCGTCGAATTCGAGCGGCACGATGGGTTTGAACCACTTCACGAACTCCTCTTCGGTCGTTCGGGACTTGATCTGGTCCAAGCAGGTTTGCCATTTTTCGCAATATGTCTGTGCGGGAGCTAACATCGATGGAGGGGTATATCCGTTTTTTGGTAGCACAAAGTTGTAAATAAATTTGTGAAAATGGAGCGGCAAAATGCTTGCAAAAGTCGATACTTTTAGTATGGAAAAAATATCATTCCAGGGACCTGTTTTTTAACTTGCTGATAGTGAATGTTGAAATAAAATATGTATATTTGCGTATAAAATTTTTGAAGGATAACGGCTTTAAGCTATAAATAAAACCAATGTAGTTATGGAAAACGGATTAGAACAACAAGTGCTGGCGAAAGCGCAAAAATGGCTCGACGGCAATTACGATGCAGAAACGAAAAAACAGGTTAAATACCTGATGGATAACGATATGAAAGAACTTGTAGAGAGTTTTTACAAGGACCTCGAGTTCGGTACGGGCGGTCTTCGCGGGGTTATGGGCGTGGGGACCAATCGTATGAATATCTATACGGTAGGCGCTGCGACGCAGGGTCTTTCGAACTACCTGAAGCGCAACTTCGCGGGCGAGGAAATCCGGGTCGTCGTAGGACACGACAGCCGCAACAATTCGCGGATGTTCGCCGAGCGCGTGGCCGACATCTTCGCTTCGAACGGATTTACCGTGTTCCTGTTCGACGCACTGCGTCCGACGCCCGAGTTGAGCTTTGCGATCCGGGAGCTGAAATGTCAGTCGGGCGTGGTCATCACGGCTTCGCACAACCCCAAAGAATACAACGGATACAAGGCCTACTGGAGCGACGGATCGCAGGTTACGGCACCGCACGACAAGAACATCATCGACGAGGTGGAGAAGATCACCGAGGTCGATCAGGTGCTTACCGGCCGGAACCCGCAGAATATTCGTACTCTGGGCAAGGATTTCGACGAGTTATACCTTAATAAAATACACGAGTTATCGCTTTCGTCCGAGAGCGTGAAACGTTTCCACGACATGAAGATCGTCTATTCGCCCATGCACGGTGCCGGTGTGCGGCTGGTTCCCCAGTCGCTCAAGCGCTTCGGCTTTACCAACGTGCAAATGGTTCCCGAGCAGGCGGTGATCGACGGTAATTTCCCGACGGTGGAATCTCCCAATCCGGAGGAGCGCAAGACGATGTCGATGGCTATCGACCTGGCGAAGAAGGTGAAGGCGGATCTGGTGTTGGCTACCGATCCCGATTCGGACCGTATCGGCGTGGCGCTGCCTGATGAAAACGGCGAATACGTGCTGTTGAACGGCAACCAGACGTTGGTGCTGCTGATGACTTATCAACTGACCCGCTGGGCCGAGTTGGGCCGCCTGAACGGACACCAGTACGTGATCAAAACGATCGTTACGACCGAAATGGTGGATGCCGTAGCCGACTATTTCAAGGTGAAATGCTACGAGTGTCTCACCGGCTTCAAATACATCGCCAAGATCATTCGGGGGCACGAAGGTACCGATATGCAGTATATCGGCGGCGGCGAGGAGAGCTTCGGCTACCTGGCCGGGGACTACGTCCGCGACAAGGACGGCGTGTCGGCCTGCTCGCTGGCGGCCGAGGCCGCAGCCTGGGTGCGCGATACGATGGGCATCTCGCTGTACGAGTGGCTCAAGCAGCTTTATGTCAAGTACGGATTTTATCAGGAAGGCCTCGTGTCGGTAGTCCGTACCGGTAAGGAGGGTGCCGAATTGATCCAGCGGATGATGGTCGATTACCGTGCCAATCCTCCGAAAGAGATTCTCGGCTCGCCCGTAGTGAAGATCAACGATATTCAGACTTTGGAGTCGTTCGATGTCCGTACCGGAAAGAAGACGCATCTGGAGCAGGATAAGAGCAACGTACTTCAATGGTACACCGAGGACGGCACCCGTGTCTGTGTCCGTCCGTCGGGTACGGAGCCCAAGATCAAGTTCTATTTCGGGGTGAAGGCTACCCTGCCGTCCGTCGCCGATTACGAAAAGGTACGGGCCGAACTGAACGACAAGATCGAACGGATCAAGAAGGAGCTGAAATTGGTGTAAAATATTCATATAATTTTATGGAATGCGGATATTTCCCGATTATAGGTTGGGGATTTTCACTCCGGAATCAAAAAAGAGAGCCTTTTTAAGGCTCTCTTTTCGTTAAATTCAATAATTGTAATCTACCCTACTACTTTCCGGATGCGTTCCAGCCCTTCGGCGAGCGTCTTGCGGGGGCAGGCGATGTTGATGCGCAGGAACCCTTCTCCGGCGTACATTTCGCCTTCGTTGATCCATACGTGCCCCTCCTCCAGTAACTGCCGGGCTATTTCCGTCGTGGGGCGTTTCAACGTCCGACAATCCACCCACACCAGGTAGGTGGCCTCGAGCGGAGTGACCGGCAGAGCCGGCAGGTGCCGGGTGAAGAAGTCGCGCAGGTATTCGTAGTTCTCCCACAGGTATTTTTTCAGTTCGTCCAGCCATTCGCCGCCTTCGTTGTAGGCTGCGATCAGGGCTTCGACCGCAAAGGCGTTCAGTGCGTGGAGTTCGTTATCGACGAGTTGCCGGTCGATTTTCCGGCGCATCTCGGGATCGGCGGCGATGATGTTGGCCACCTGCAGGCCGGCGATGTTGAAGGTCTTGCTCGGGGCGGTGCAGGTGACCGAATGCCGCAGAAACTCTTCGTTCAGCGAGGCGAACGGAATGTGGCGATGGCCGTCGAGCGTCAGGTCGCAGTGGATTTCGTCCGATATGACCGTTACCCCGTGCCGCAGGCAGATCTCCCCGAGGCGTGTCAGCTCTTCGGCGGTCCAGGCCCGGCCCGCCGGGTTGTGGGGATTGCACAGGAAGATCAGCTTGGCCTGCGGGTCCGCCGCCTTGCGCTCCAGATCTTCGAAGTCCATGCGGTAGGCGCCGCCTTCGTCGATGAGCGGATTGGCGAGCGGCTGACGGCCGGTACGCTCCAGTACGGCGAAGAAACAGTTGTAAACGGGCGTCTGAAGGATTACCTTGTCGCCCGGTTCGGTCAGGGCCTTCAGGATGACCGAAAGGGCGGGAATGACGCCCGTAGTCGGGAGGATCCACTCGTTTTCGATGCGGAATCCGTGCCGTTTGCCGAACCACCCTTTTACGGCTTCGAAATAGGCGTCGGGGACCTTCGTATAGCCGAAAACGCCGTGGCGGAGCCGTCGTTCCAGGGCGTCGAGTACGGGCGGGGCCGTGCGGAAATCCATGTCGGCTACCCACATAGGCAGCACCCGTTCGTCTGTGGCCAGATCCCATTTGACGGAGTTGGTACCCCGTCGCGGAATAATCTCGTCGAAATCGTATTTCATAACTCTAAAGTATTTGATTACAGGTAACAGTTCCGTATTTTATCGCGGTATCGCCCCTTGTTCGGGGGATTACGGGCTTTTCGTATCCGATCCCGCTTTTATAGGGCGGTTTGCCGGAAGATGGTTTGTCGGAAGGGCCGTATTTTGTCGATAATGACTTCCGTCGTACATAACCTGCCGGAACAATTCGGGAACGTAATCGCCCGGAATACCTATCAGGCAATTATTATATTTTTCAATTTCTCATTGTCCGATAGTCGCTTATTCACAGCCTGTGGCCGCGTTTGTGATTCTCACCCTCTCCCGAACCCCTTTCTCGGATACGATATTATTATCACCGCTTTTCGGGGTTTCGGTTCATAACTTGGGATTGTTGCGGTGCCGCTCCTTGTCGCGGGCCGTTTTCTTGGCGAAGTTGGCTTCGAGGGCTTTGGTGAGGTTCACACCCGTCTGGTTCGCCAGGCAGACCAATACCCACAGTACGTCGGCCATCTCGTCCGCGAGGTTCTCCTTCTCCCCCGCTTTGAAGGATTGGTCGCCGTATTTGCGGGCCATGACGCGGGCCAGCTCCCCCACCTCCTCGGTCAGGATGGCCATGTTGGTCAGTTCGCTAAAATAGCGGACGCCGTATTCGCGGATCCATGTGTCCACCCGTTTTTGCAATTCACTCAATTCCATATCGGTCGATTTTTCAAATTTCGTCGTTACAGAGCCGTTTTTTTCCGTTGTCTGCCGGCTGTTCGCTTGTTTGCCGGGGTGCTTTTCCTTTCCTGCCCCGCCTTTATCGGCAGACGGCTGTCCTATTTTACCCGGATCAGGTTCAGTCCGTCGCGGATCGGGACGATCACGTTTTCCACCCGCTCGTCCTCCCGTATCATGCGGTTGAATTCCAGCAGCGCCTGCGTATGGCGGTCGTTGTGTGCCACCGGTTCCACGATCTTGCCCGACCAGAGGATGTTGTCTGCGATCAATATCGATCCGCTGTGCACTAAAGCTTTGCCTCCTCCGTCACCCATCAGCATCCGGTAGTAGTCTGGGTATTCGCGCTTGTCGCCGTCGATGAATACGAGGTCGAACGTATATCCGAGTGTTGGGACGATCTCGAGTGCCGAACCGATATGCTGACGGATTTTTTGTCCATGCGGGCTGCGGCGGAAAAACGAGGCGGCGAACTCCTCCAGCTCGTCGTCCACCTCCACCGTGTCGAGCACGCCGCCCTCTTCCAGTCCGGCGGCCATGCAGAGGGCCGAATACCCCGTAAAGGTGCCTATTTCCAGGATGTTGCGGGGCCGTAGCATCCGCACGAGCAGTTCCAGCAGCTTACCCTGGATATGCCCCGAGAGCATGCGGGGCTGGACGACCCGCAGATGCGTCTGGCGGTCGAGTTCGTGCAGAAGTTCCTCTTCCGGCGACGAAAAGTCGTGAATATATCGTTCGAGTGCGTCCATAATATATTTATGTGTCGGATCGTTGAAAACCGTTATTTATAGATGAGGCGCGATGGTGAGGAAAAGACCGACGAAGCTACGGCGGTCAGGTCTTCGGCCGTGAGAGCCTGTATTTTGCGATAAACCTCCTCCATCGTATCGACCTCGCGGTGCGCCAGGAAACTTTTGCCCGCACCGAGCATGTAACCTTCGTTGCTCTCCATCGAGATCGCCAGCTGGGCGATGAACTGTTTCTTGGCCATCGAGAGCCGCCGCGCCGAGAGCGGTGTGTTGCGGAGCCGTCCCAGCTCTCCCTCGATCAGCTCGATGCAGTGATCCGTGTTGTCGTGGTCGCAGCTGAAATAGATGGCCACGATGCCGCTGTCGCTGTAAGGCGTGTAAGAGGCTTCGATGTTGTACGAAAGTCCGTTTTTCTCCCGGACCAGCACGTTCAGCATGGAGTTGGCCGAAGGGCCGCCGAGCAGATTGACGAGCAGTGCCAGCGGCAGCCGCTCTGCGTCGTTGATCCCCTGCGCCCGAGCACCGATGATGCAGTGCGTCTGGTGCGTATGTTTGGTAACGATTCGGGAGAACGGTTCGACGGCGGCGGGTTGCCGGCGCGAGAAATCCCGTGCGGAACTTTCAATGCCGTTCAGGTAGCGGGCGACGGTCGTTTCGACGCTCTTGGCCGAGAGGTTGCCGATCGACGAGAAAACCATCTGGTCGGTGGTGTGCGTGCGTACGACGAACTCCCGGATCGACTCTCCGCTGAAGCGTGCCAGACTCGACTTGCCGCCTAAAATATTGTGTCCCAACTCCGACCCGGCGAAAAGCATCTCTTCGAACGTATCGTAGATCATGTCGGCCGGAGAGTCCTTGTAGGTATTGATTTCGTCGTAGATGATCTCTTTCTCTTTTTCCAGCTCCCGGTCGGGAAAAGTCGAATGGAAGGCGACGTCGGCGATCAGCTCTACGGCCTTCGAAAAGTCGCTTCGCAGGGTCGTGGCGTGGATCGTCGTATCCTCCTTCGTAGTAAAGGCGTTGAGTTCGCCGCCGAGGTTTTCGAGCCGGCAGTTCACCTGGTAAGCCTTGCGGTGCTCCGTGCCCTTGAACAGGGCGTGTTCGGTGAAGTGAGCCAATCCGAATTGATTCTTCAGCTCGTCGCGGCTTCCGGCGTTCACCAGCAGGGCGCAGTGCGTGACGTTGCCTTTGATCCGACGGTGAATGCCCCGGATGCCGTTGGGGAGCGTATAGGTAGTAAATTCCATCGTTGTCTTATTCGTTTTTCTCGCGGAGCGCCAGGTAGCGGCCCGTGTAACTCTCCTTGCATCCGGCCAGCCCGTCCGGAGTGCCTTCGAAGACGATGCTGCCTCCCCGGTCGCCCGCTTCGGGACCGAGATCCACGACCCAGTCGGCGCACTTGATAACGTCCATGTTGTGTTCGACGATCACGATCGTATGACCCCGGGCGATCAGGGCGTTGAAGGCGTCGAGCAGCTTGTTGATGTCGTGGAAATGGAGACCCGTCGTAGGCTCGTCGAAGATGAACATCACGTTGCCTTCGGTGCTCTCCTTCGACAGGAACGAAGCGAGCTTCACGCGCTGGCTCTCGCCGCCCGAGAGCGTCGAGGAGGACTGTCCGAGCCTGATATACCCCAGCCCGACCTCCTGCAACGGACGGAGCCGCTCGACGATCCGTTTGCAGGTGGCGTTTTTCTTCTCCTCGCCGAAGAAGGCGATCGCATCGTCCACCGTCATCTCCAGTACGTCGTAGATCGACTTTTCGCGGTAGCGGACTTCGAGAATTTCATCTTTGAAGCGCTTGCCACCGCAGGCTTCGCACACCAGCTCCACATCGGCCATGAACTGCATGCCGACCTTGATGAATCCCTCGCCCTGACACTCCTCGCAACGGCCGCCGGCGATGTTGAACGAGAAATGCGAGGGGTTGAATCCCGACCGCTGGGCGTAGGGCTGGTCGGCGTAGAGTTTGCGGATCTCGTCGTAGGCTTTGATATAGGTCACGGGATTCGACCGCGAGGATTTGCCGATCGGGTTCTGATCGACCATTTCGACCGAACGAAGCGTCGAAAGATCGCCTTCGATGGCGTCGAAATCGCCCGGTTTGAGCCCTGTGTCGAACAGCAGGCGCCGCAATGCGGGATAGAGGATGCCTTTGGCCAGCGACGATTTGCCGCTGCCGCTTACGCCCGTGATGCAGGTCATCACCCCGAGCGGGATCCGCACGTCGATGTTTTTCAGGTTGTTCTGCCGGGCACCCTTCACGGTGATCCACGCTGCCGGGCTGCGCCGCGAGGTGGGCACCGCGATCCTGCGGCGGCCCGTAAGGTAGTCGGCCGTCAGGCTCTTCTTATCTTTCAATAAGGCCTTCAGGGGGCCGCTGAAGACGACCTCCCCGCCGTTATAGCCCGCCTCCGGGCCGATATCGACGATCCAGTCGGCAGCACGGATCACCTCCTCTTCGTGCTCGACGACGATCACCGTGTTGCCGATGTCGCGCAGTTGTTCGAGTACTCCGACCAGACGGTTCGTGTCGCGCGGGTGCAGGCCGATCGACGGCTCGTCGAGAATGTAGAGCGAACCCACGAGGTTGCTGCCCAGCGAGGTCGAAAGGTTGATGCGCTGGCTCTCGCCGCCCGAAAGCGTCGAGGAGAGCCGGTCGAGGGTCAGGTAGCCCAGTCCCACGTCCATGAGGTATTGCAGGCGGTTGCGTATCTCGGTGAGGATGCGGGCGGCGGTTTTCGTGTCGTGAGCGTCCAGCTCGAGCGAGGCGAAGAAATCGGCGAGCGTCTCCACCGGCATCGCGACCAAGTCGGCGATGGTTTTGCCGCCGATTCTGACGTAAAGGGCCTCTTTGCGCAGGCGCGAGCCGCCGCAGTCGGGACAGACAGTTTTGCCCGTATAGCGGGCTTTCATCACCCGGAACTGGATCTTGCGCCGTTCGCTGTCGATGTAGGCGAAGAAGTCGTTCAAGCCGTGAAAATACTCGTTGCCGCGCCACAGGAGCCGTTTCTGTTCGGCCGTAAGTTGGTAGAACGGCGTATGGATCGGAAAATCGAACTTATAGGCATTGGCTACGAGCTGGTCTTTCCACGCCCGCATGGTCTCTCCGCGCCAACAGGCCACGGCGTCCTCGTAGATGGTCTTGCGTTTGTCGGGGATCACCAGGTCCTCGTCGATGCCGATGATCTTGCCGTAACCTTCGCACGTCGGGCAGGCGCCCAGCGGGTTGTTGAAGCTGAACAGATGTTCGGTCGGAGGCTCGAATTCGATGCCGTCGGCCTCGAAACGGGCCGAGAACTCTTTGACGCCTTCGGGCGTGACGATTCGGCAAACCCCGTTTCCATAGGAGAAAGCACGGGCTACGGAATCCCGCAGGCGGGTCGGCAGGTCGCCGTCCTGCGAAACTTTGGCACGATCGACTACGATCGAGATATCTTCGGCACGGGTGTTTCCGTCCACGCGGGGCAGAAAATCCTCGATCGGCAGAGTCTCTCCCGCCGCATGTATGCGCAGGATGCCTTCGCCCAGCACCAGGGTCAGCTTTTCGATAACGCCCTGCCCTTCGCGCAGTTGCAGCGGCGCTGCGACGGCCACGCGGCTGCCTTCGGGCAGGGAGAGGATATACTGCGCCACGTCGTCCTCGGTGTAGCACTTGACCTCCTGTCCCGATACGGGCGAGAAGGTGTGTCCGATGCGGGCGTAGAGGAGTTTAAGGTAGTCGTACAGTTCGGTCGTGGTGCCGACCGTCGAACGCGGGTTGCGGGTATTGACCTTCTGTTCGATGGCGATGGCCGGAGCGATACCCGTAATGACATCCACATCGGGCTTGTTGATCTTGCCCAGGAATTGTCGGGCATAGGCCGAGAGGCTCTCCACGTAGCGGCGCTGCCCTTCGGCGAAGATCGTGTCGAAGGCGAGGGTCGATTTGCCGGAACCCGAAAGTCCCGTGATGACGACCAGTCGGTTGTGCGGAATTTCGACCTCGATGTTTTTGAGGTTGTGCACCCGTGCACCTTTTATATAAATGGACTTTTGTTCTTTTGTCATGTTTTTTACGTGGATCCGGTCCCTGCGCCGTGCGTGTTCCGGGCCGGACCGATATTATTTCATTTCGAGGGTCACGCCCCCGATCTTTTCCAGTTTGCCGATCATACCTCCTGCGAGACTTTGCCGAATCGCCAGCGTCATTCGGCAGAGGTTGTCGAACTGCTGCGTCAGCACCCGGGGCTGTTCTTCCTTGACCACGTGCATCACGTCGTTCATCGCCAGGTACGAAAATTCCACCTCCACGACCGTATCGACCGTCCGCTCCACGATTTCGGCCGCTCGGATCGCTTCGGCCGCCGACTCCTTGTAGGCACCGATCAAGCCCGACACCCCGAGTTTCGTACCGCCGAAATAACGCACCACGACGATCAGGCAGTTGACCAGTTCGTTGGACTGAAGCTGACCGAGGATCGGCTTGCCCGCCGTGCCCGAAGGCTCTCCGTCGTCGTTGGTGCGGAACGTTTCGCCGTGCGGACCCAGCCGCCACGCGTAACAGTGGTGCGTCGCGTCGTAATATTTCTTGCGCAGCGCATCGAGCAGCGTGCGAATCTCCTCCTCGCTTTCGACCGGATAGGCATAAGCGAGGAACTTGCTGCTTTTCTCTTTGTAGATGGCTTCCGCAGGCCCGGCAAGCGTATGATAACTGTCCGAGGTCACGACTACCCTTGTTTTATTTGACTTTGGTGAACATCCTGTTCCAGCGGATGTTCGCGGGGAAGCTCTTTTCGGGATCCAGCGACAGCCAGATGAAGGAGGCTTTGCCGACGATGTGGTCTTCGGGAACGAATCCCCAGAAGCGGGAGTCCGCCGAATTGTGGCGGTTGTCGCCCATCATCCAGTAATAGTTCATCCGGAAAGTATAGGTGTCGGTCTGTTCGCCGTTGATGAAGATCTTCCCTTCTTCGTCCACACGCAGGTCGTTGCCTTCGTACGTTTCGATAATCCGCCGGTACAGGGGCAGGTTGTCGGCCGTCAGCGCAACGGCCGTTCCCGCTTGGGGAATCCAGATCGGGCCATAGTTGTCCTGATTCCACGCATAGCGGCGATCCTGCGGAAAGACATCGAAATTGGGACTGCGAGCGATGTATTTCTGTACGGAAGCGACGTTGTCCAGCTTCTCCAGTTCTGCGGCGTTTTCGTCGGTGAGCGCCATGTAGTAGAGCGTGCCCTTGTTGCTCCATTCGGTGATACCCAGATTGTCGAGTGCGTATTGGGTGATCGGCGAGGTGGTTTCCACCAGATACATGAACTGTTTTCCGGCGACGGGCTCCTGCGGCTTTCCATTGACGTAAACCGCCGTTTCCTCGATTCGTATCGAATCCCCCGGGAGGCCGATGCAGCGTTTGATGTAGTTTTCACGCTTGTCCACCGGGCGCGTGATGACCGTGTATTCCTGCATCAGCCGTTCGCGGCCGGCCTGATGTCCGAAAGTTTGCTGATATTGCCGCAGTACGTCGTAGTACGAAACGTCCTGTCGCTCGAGCAGCACCGTATCGCCTGCCGGAAAGTTGAATACCACTACGTCGTTGCGCTCGATTCGGCCCAGTCCCTTGAGGCGGTGATAAGGCCATTTGACGCTTTCGGAGAACGATTTTTTGGTTTTCGAAAAAGGCATCGTATGGTGTACGAACGGAAATGCCACCGGGGTATTGGGCATCTGGGGACCGTAGGCTACCTTGCTGACGTAGAGATAGTCCCCGACCAGCAGCGATTTCTCCATCGACGACGAGGGAATCACGTACATCTGAAAGAAGAAGATGTGTACCAGCGACGCTACGACGGTGGCGAAAATGATCGCATTCACCCATTCGTAAACGGCTTTGTAACTTTTGCTTTTCTTGCACATCTCGGCGTTGTGCCGCCAGACGTACTTGTAGAAATAACGCGTGATATAAAGGTCGAAGATGATGATTTCGCCCAGCAGCAGCCACCAGTTGCCCGTCCAGAGGACGAACCACAGAATGTATAGAATGCTTGCCAGGGTGAATCCCACCCACTTGTTGCGGAAGAAAGCTTTGATTTTTCCCATGTTCTGTATCGTTTATTTCAGCAGGTCGTCCATCGTATAGACACCCTTTTTGCCGCAGAGGAACTCCGCAGCGACGACGGCGCCCAGAGCCAGTGTCCGGCGGTTTTTGATCGTATGTTTGAGTTCGAGCCGGTCGTCGTCCGATTCGTAAGTTACCGTGTGTGTACCCGGAACCGCTCCTTCGCGCAGGGAGGTGACGACGATTTGCGAGGGATCGTCGCAGGGTTCGTTCACCCAGCCAGTCTTCCACCCGATTTCGCTGATGATCCCTTCTGCCAGCGTGATGGCCGTGCCGCTCGGAGCATCCTTTTTCTGGGTGTGGTGAATCTCTTCGATCCGTACGTCGTAGGCGTCGAAGCGCTCCATCATCCGGGCCAGCCTGCGGTTGAGGCGGAACATCAGGTTGACGCCCAGGCAGTAGTTCGAGGCGTAGAAGAGTGCACCGTCTTTTTCCCGGCAATAGCTGCGCAACTCCTCCAGACGATTTGTCCAGCCCGTCGTGCCGCTGACGACCGGAATCCCTGCGTCGATGCACGCCCGGATGTTGCCGTAAGCCGCGTCGGGGGTCGTGAACTCCAGTGCTACGTCGATGCCGGCCAGGTGTGCGGCATCCAGTTCCGATGCGTTCGCCTCGTCGATGACGGTGCCGATACGGTGTCCCCTTTCGAGGAGTATTTTTTCGATTTCACGGCCCATTTTGCCGTGTCCGATGATCGCTGCTTTCATTGGCTGAAGGGGATTTTACGGTATATTATCGCAAATATAGCTATTCGCCGCCGAAATAAAAAATAGTTTCAAGTTTATATGGTTTGTTGGCACGAATTGAAAATAAAGAGTTAATTTTGTCGAATTAAATTCGCGACGGATCGAAACTTAAACGTCAAAAACAATTATAAATTATAAGTATTATGGCAAATAATCAGAAAATGCGTACGGAGAGCGACCTGCTCGGCAGCGTAGAGTTGCCTGCCGACGTACTTTACGGTGTTCAGACCCTGCGGGGTATCGAGAACTTTCGGATCAGCAAATTCCATTTGAACGAGTATCCCCTCTTCATCAAGGGACTCGCCATTACCAAGCTGGGAGCTGCGGAAGCCAATCACAAGCTGGGGCTGCTCACCGACGAGAAGTTCAATGCGATCGCACAGGCCTGCCGCGAGATCATGGACGGCAAGCACCACGACGCATTCCCCGTGGATATGATCCAAGGCGGTGCCGGTACGACGACCAACATGAACGCCAACGAAGTGATCGCCAACCGCGCGTTGGAGATCATGGGCCATCAGTACGGCGAATACCAGTACTGCTCGCCCAACGACGACGTGAACTGTGCGCAATCGACCAACGACGCCTACCCGACGGCTATTCACCTGGGTATGTACGCTACGCATCTGAAGCTGGTCGAGCACCTGAAGCAACTGATCGAATCCTTCGAAAAGAAGGCTGCGGAGTTCGCCGATGTACTGAAAATGGGCCGCACGCAGCTCGAAGACGCCGTGCCGATGACTTTGGGCCAGACTTTCCACGGTTTCACCAGCATCCTGCGCGATGAGATCGTCCACCTGAACGAGGCTGCCGAGGATTTCCTGACGATCAATATGGGCGCTACGGCGATCGGTACGGGTATCTGCGCCGAGCCGGGCTATGCCGAACTGTGCACCGAGAACATCGCCCGCATCACCGGCTGGAAGATCCGTTTGACGGGCGACTTGGTAGGCGCTACGTCCGATACTTCGTGCCTGGTCGGTTACGCTTCCGCCATGAAGCGCGTCGCCGTGAAGATGAACAAGATCTGCAACGACCTGCGCCTGCTGGCTTCGGGTCCCCGCTGCGGTCTGGCCGAGTTCAACTTGCCGGCCCGCCAGCCGGGATCGTCGATCATGCCGGGTAAGGTGAACCCCGTGATCCCCGAGGTGATGAACCAGATCGCCTACAAGGTGATCGGCAACGAGCTGTGTGTTACGATGAGCGGCGAGGCGGCCCAGATGGAGCTCAACGCCATGGAGCCGGTGATGGCCCAGTGCGATTTCGAGTCCGCCGAGTTGCTGATGAACGGTTTCGATACGCTCCGCACGCTTTGCGTGGACGGCATTACGGCCAACCGCGAGCGCTGCGCCGATTACGTGAAGAACAGCATCGGCGTGGTGACGGCTCTCAACCCGATCATCGGTTACAAGAATTCGACCAAGATCGCCAAGGAGGCTCTCGCTACGGGTCGTGGCGTTTATGATCTGGTGCTCGAACACGGTATTCTCTCGAAGGAGGAGCTCGACACGATTCTCAAGCCCGAGAATATGATTCGTCCGGTGAAACTGAACATCAAGCCGCGCAAATAATCGCGGGATAGTATAGATGCGGGGTCGAAATCCTATCGGGTTTCGACCTCGTTTTTTATGGAGCGGAGGTTGGCGTTCGGATTTTATTATCTTTGACATAGTCTTGGATAGGATGCACCTCGGAAAACTGGGAACAAGTTCCCGTTTTCTCCCGGCTTTCGCTATCTTTGCGGAAGATAGGAGGCGGTTCGGCAATCTTTGCGTGCAAGCCCGCACGATTGCTCTCACCTTTCACTATCTTTGCAGAGCATCACGGGTTCGGATTCTTTTTGCGAATGGAGGCCCGGTCGGGGGTGATTCTCGGTTCGGGATCGAAAGATTCGGGGGGGAGCTCGTCTGGGATTTCTCCCGGAAATGCGGGCGACTGCCTGCAAGATGTGATAAATGGAAAAACGATGCGTTATTTTATCGAATTGAGATACAACGGCGGAGCCTATTGCGGTTGGCAGCGGCAACCCGATATGCCGTCAGTACAACAGACGATCGAAGGGGCAATCTCTACCCTGCTCCGTGAACCGATTCTGCTGACCGGTGCTGGACGTACCGATACGGGAGTGAATGCCTCCTATTACGTGGCGCATTTCGACACTTCCTCTCCCGTCGCCGATCCGGAACAGGTCGTTTTCAAGCTCAACCATATGCTTCCCGGCGATATCGCCGTAAGCCGTATCGTGCCGGTCGCGGCCGATGCCCACGCCCGTTTCAGTGCCCGGGAGCGGGAGTACCGCTACTATATCGAACCGCGCAAGAATCCCTTTACACGAGCCGCTTCCTGGCAATATTACGTCCCTCTGGACGTGGCGGCGATGAACCGTGCGGCCGACGTTCTGATGGAGTATGAGGACTTTACCTCCTTCGCCAAACTCAATTCCGACAATAAGACCAATATCTGCCATCTCAAACGGGCCGAATGGACGGTCGGCCGGGACGGTACGCTTTGCTTTACGATTCGTGCGGACCGCTTTCTGCGGAATATGGTGCGGGCTATTGTCGGCACGCTGGTCGATGTGGGCCGGGGACGTTATACCGTTGAACAGTTCCGCGACATCGTCGCCAGCCGCGATCTTTCGCGGTCGAGCGCCGGAGCACCAGCCCAAGGCCTTTTCCTGAGCGATGTGCTCTATCCGCCGGAAGTATTCGTGCGGGAAACCCGGCTGCCCGCTCTCCGCTATTTTTCATCGGTGGAAAAGTAGAGGCCGCCTTCGCTTCGATCCGATACGCGCTTCGATCCGGCTGTGTGCTTTTTCCGTCTCGTTCGGGTGTTTTTTCTTCGATTCGTTCGGTCGCTTTTCTTTTCATTCAATCGCCGATCTCCCGGGACCATGATTCCTTCTCGGTGTCGTCGATCACTCCTTGACGGGTGTATGCAAATGAAACGGGGACGGTCCTGTGCAGGCCGTCCCCGTTCGCATTGCGGTAATTTTCGATTTATACGTGGATAGCGGCACCCAAGGCTACCTCGGCTGCCTCCATAACTCCTTCGTTCATGGTCGGGTGTGCGTGGATCGTGTGCGCGATCTGCTGCGCCGTCGCTCCCAGCGATTTGGCGAGCGTCGGCTCGGCCAGCATTTCGGTTACGTTCGCTCCCACCAGATGTGCGCCCAACAGCTTGTCGTGCTGGTCGAAGATCAGTTTTACGAAGCCGTCGCGGTCGCCTGCGGCGGTCGCTTTGCCCGAAGCGGTGAAGGGGAAGCGTCCCACTTTGTAGTCGATACCCATCTCCTTGACCTGTCGTTCGGTCATACCGACCGAAGCCACTTCCGGCGAGGTAAATACGCACGAGGGAATCGTCGTGTAATCCACCGGTTCGGAATGTACGCCGCAGATGGCGTTCACGCAGCAGAGCGCTTCGGCCGACGCTACGTGCGCCAGGGCCGGGCCGGGTACGATGTCGCCGATGGCATAAACACCCGGTACGTTGGTGCGGTACTGTTTATCGACGATGATTTTGTCGCGCTCGGTCTTGATACCCAACTCTTCCAGGCCGATGCCTTCGATGTTGGATTTGATGCCGACGGCCGAGAGGACGATGTCGGCAACCAGCGTCTCTGCGCCCTTCTTGCCTTCGATCTCGACGTCGCACTTGCCTTCGGCGTTTACTTTCACCGATTTCACGGTGGTCGAGGTGAGGATCGTCGCTCTCAACTTGCGGAAAGCGCGTTCCATAGTCTTGGCGACCTCTTCGTCTTCGAGGGGCATGATCTGGGGCAGATACTCGATGATGGTGACTTTCACACCCAGTGCGGCATAAAAATAAGCGAACTCGCTGCCGATGGCACCCGATCCCACGACGATCATCGTTTCGGGCAGTTTGGGCAGTACGAGCGCCTGCTTCGAGGAGATCACGTGCTCTCCGTCGATGGGCATGAACGGCATTTCGCGGGGCCGTGCTCCGGTGGCGAGGATGATGTGGTCAGCTTCGTACTCCGTGCCGTCCACGTCGATCCGGCCGTTTCCTTTCAGTTTTGCGAAGCCGTTGATCAGCTCCACGTTGTTCTTTTTGAGCAGGAACAACACGCCTTTGTTCATCGTTTCGGCCACGCCGCGCGAGCGGGCTACGATCTTTTCGAGGTTGGGCCGCACTTCGCCTGCGAAGTCGAGTCCGTAATGTTCGGCCGACTTGCAATAGTTGTAAACCTGGGCGCTCTTGAGCAGCGCTTTGGTCGGGATGCAACCCCAGTTGAGGCATACGCCGCCGGCCTCGGCACGCTCTACGACAGCCACTTTCTTACCCAGTTGAGCAGCGCGGATGGCGGCTACGTAACCGCCCGGACCGCTGCCGATCACAATGATATCGTATTTCATATTTTTTGTATGTATTTATTGAATTACTTTCAGCACTTCACCGTGGTCGGCTACTACGGCGCGTTTCCACTTTTCGTTATAGCCCGGGAACTGGATCTTGTCGGGAATGTCGCGCCCGTTGCCGTTGTCGAGGAATTTACCCGGTTCGGTTTCGCTCTTCAGGTTGCCGTCGATGTATTTGACGAGCAGGTACCGGTCGAGTTCCGTCCAGCGGTCGAAGAGTTGCTGGGCCATATCCACCGAATAACGGGTAAGCCGTTTCTGCCGTTTCTTGGGCGAGTCGCCCTCTGTGGCTGCGTCGATCTGTTTGACCTCCTCCAAACGGGTATTCTCCCACTCGTCAACCACCTTGCGGATGTCGGCCGCGATCAGATCGTAACGCAGATAGGCGAAGTTGGTTACGCGGTTGAAGAGCCAGAATGCCGACGTGGGCGAATATTTGAGCATCGTGCCGTTGCCCTCGCGGAAACATTCGGGAACCTCGGTTGCCGAGCAGTAGATCGGCGTCAGGCAGGATGTCGCTGCGTCGTCCACCCCGAACCAGAGGATGCCCATGTCGTCCGGCAGCCAGGGCCGGGCCTGTGCCACGAACCAGAATCCGGTCTGCTGGGTTGCTACCGCACGCTCGTTCAGGTAGGTTACGCCGTCCACTTCGAAATCCATCGGGCGCCAGCGGTACGGCAGGGCATGTCCGCCCGCACCGATGTCCTGGGTCATGTCCATCGGAGTTCCTTCGTAGTGGTCGCGCATGGCGTCGAAAACGGTCTTGGGATCGACTTTGGTGCGGGGTTTCACCCAGAGGGGCATCCGGTTGGACATGTTGTATCCCATTGCATAGTCCGTGTATTGATCCATGTCGTCCGCTACGGTGCGGAAGAACGCCCACACGCGGGCGTCGCATCCGCGCACCGTGCCGAAATCGGCCGGAGCGTAGGCATCGCAGAAGCTGAACTCCTCGTCCGGGCCGTTGAAATAGCCCTTTTCACGGGCGAAGGAGATCACGTCGGGAGCGTAGAGGCAGTTCTCGGGATCGTCGAGCGGGAAAGTCGTGATGCGCGACTGGTTGGCGTGTGCCGAAACGTATCCGTCGGGAATGCGGCGGGCCACCCAGACGATGCCCTTGCGGGTGTTGTTACCCTCGGCGTCGAGTTCGCAGCCCTTGCCGATCAGCTCCATGATCCAGGCTTCGTTCCGGTCGGCGATCGAGAAGGATTCGCCGCTCGAAGCGTAGCCGTAGGTGTTGGCCAGATCCACGATGATCCGGATCGCTTCGCGGGCAGTCTTGGCGCGTTGCAGGGTGATGTAGATAAGCGAGCCGTAATCGATGCGGCCCGTCGAATCGACCAGCTCCTCGCGTCCGCCGTAGGTCGATTCGGCGATGATGAGCGAATGTTCGTTCATGTTGCCGATCGTGGCGTATGTTTGTGCCGCTTGCGGAATTTCTCCCAGGTAGCGGCCCGAGTCCCAGTCATAGACCGGGAGCATCGTGCCGGGTTTGTAGCGCCCGGCGAAGGTTTTGTAGAGTGCGCCGTAGAGCTGGTGGGAGTCGGCGGCGTAGGAGACCATCACCGAGCCGTCCGAGGAGGCTCCCCGGGTGATGATGAAGTTGGTGCAGGCGTCTGTCGCCTTGAATGTCAGACAGCACAGGGCTGCGGCAAACAGGGTTCGGAATAGTTTTTTCATGCGAGAATTTTTTATTTTGAGTGAGAACGGCGCGTATTCTTTGAACGATGCGGTTCCGTGTTTCCGGAATACGGCCGGTCCGGGCAAAAGTTATTTTCGCAAAGATAGCATAAACCGGAAATAAAACAAAACCGGCCGCATCCCTTTTTCCGGAATTCAACCGGTATCGTAAAAACCGGGACGGGATGCGTCGGGAGCATTTATGCCGGATGTTGTCTGGCCGGTTCGTTCGTTTCGGATGCGACGGGATGTTTTTCGACGGGAGGCGGGAGCGGCTGTCCGCTGTGTTCCTGCCGGGGGCGGATTCGGGCTCCCGGCTCGCTCTGAGGGGCCGAAAGGGACATTATTCTCCGAAAAATTTGAATTGACCGCAAGTTGAGGCACATAACTTGCCGTGTATTTCGAAAAATGCAGAAACTATGTGTTACAGATCATCTTCAATTCCCTTTATCCTGCTCGCGCTCTCTTTGCTCGCGGTTTCCTGTGGTTCCCGTTCCGGACATACCGGGCAGATGCCGCCGATGGAGATCGAAACCGCTGTCGCCGAGTCCGATTCGCTCTATACGCGGCGGAGCTTCATTTCCCAGATCAACAGCGATAACGAAGTGGTGGTCGAACCCCGTGTGAGCGGGTTTCTCGTAGCCCGGCATTATAAAAAAGGTATGCCCGTGCGCAAGGGTCAGTTGATTTTCGAAATCGACGACAGTGAGTATTACACCGCCCTGCTTTCGGCTCAAGCGGCTTTGGAGTCGAGCCGTGCGCTGGCACTCGAAGCCAAGAACAATTTCGACCGGGCGGTACCGCTGGCCAAGATCAATGCCATCAGCGGTACGCAACTCGACCAATATACGGCGCAGTACGCCGCTTCGGAGGCCGACGTGAAGTCGGCCCGGCAGGCTCTGCGGAATGCCCAGTTCAATTTGGGCTACACGAAGATCTATGCACAGATAGACGGTATTATCGAATCTTCGAACGGCTCCGTCGGCGATTATGTCGGTCCGGGTACGCAAATTCCGACCCTCACCACGATTATGAACATCGATACGGTGCAGGTCCCCATTGCGATTCCGATGACGCAATTCCTTCGGTTGGACAGCAATCGGACGAATATCTACGACAACGCCGAACTGCTTTCGGAGATCGTGCTTTACGAGGCGGACGGTACCCGCTATCCGCTTTTCGGCAAGTACGATTACACTCGGACGGCCGTATCTTCGGCTACGGGGACGATCGTGTTGATCGTCCGTTTCCCGAATCCTTCCTACCGGCTCAAGACCGGACAGTTCGCGCGTGTCGAAGCCAATATCGGGGCGAAGCTGCCCCGTGTACTGGTGCCGCAGCAGAGTGTCGTACAGACTCTCGACGTATCGTCGGTCTGGGTAATCCGGCCGGACAGCACGGCCGAATACCGCAAGGTTACGCCGGGCGAAACGTTCGGCGGAATGTGGGCTATCGAGTCGGGCCTGGAACCGGGAGAAACGGTCGCTGTGACCGGTTTGCAGAAACTTCGTCAGGGAATGCGGGTCGTTCCCGTTAAAAAATAGGCAGGTATGGGAAAATTTTTCATCGCGCGGCCCATTTTCGCCATTGCGCTGGCGGCAGCCATCGTGCTGCTGGGTATCATTTCTATATTCGACCTGCCGATCGAGCAGTATCCCGACATTACGCCTCCTGTCGTCGAGGTTTCGACGACCTATCCCGGTGCCGATGCCGAAACCGTGAACAATGCGGTCGCCACGCCCGTTTCGCAGAGCATCATGGGTGTCAGCGATATGCTCTATATGCAGGCTACGAGCGCCAACGACGGGTCGATGAATCTGCAGGTGACCTTCGATATCGGATCCGATCCGAACATGGACGCCATTTTTACGCAGAACAATGTTTCGACGGCCCTTTCGCAACTTCCCGCAGCGGTGACCCAGCAGGGCGTCACCACGCGCAAGACCATGACCGGCTTTCTGATCGTCTATTCGCTCACCAGCGACGGACGCTACACCGGCGATTTTCTCTCCAACTACGCCTATATCAACATCCAGAACGAACTGTTGAAGATCGACGGTGTGGGTAAGGTGGACATTATGGGCGCCGGTGAATACGCCATGCGTATCTGGCTGAAGCCCGACCTATTGGATTACTACAAGATCTCGCTCGACGAGGTTTTTGCGGCTGTTGAGGCGCAGGGCGGCATCTTTCCGGCGGGCAAGTTCGGCGGGGAACCCGCTGCGGGCGACGTGGCTTATACCTATACGGTGACCATGCCGCCCCAGATCTACGATGCGGAGCAGTTCGGCGACATCATTATCTCCACCACTCCCGAAGGCGAGCAGGTTCGGTTGAGCGATATTGCCGACGTGGCTCTCGGCAGCCGCCAGTACGGTGTCGAATCGCTCTTCAACAGCGACCCGACCGCCCTGCTTGTCATTTATCAGCAACCGGGCAGCAATGCCGTCGATGTGGGCAATTCGGTCAAGGCCGAAATGGAGCGCCTTTCCAAGCGCTTCCCCGATGGCATTACCTATACTTCGATGGTCGATGCCACGACCAGTATCGAAGCCGGCGTGAAGGATATTTTCGTTACGCTCATTATCGCTCTGATTCTGGTGATCGCCATCATCTTCCTCTTCCTGCAGGACTGGCGTGCGACGCTCATCCCGCTGCTGGCGATTCCGGTGTCGATCATCGGCGCTTTCGCGCTCTTCCCGCTGCTCGGGTTCTCGATCAATATCATCTCGCTGTTGGGTATGGTGCTGGCCATCGGCCTGGTGGTCGATGACGCGATCGTGGTGGTCGAGGCCGTGCAGGTCAATATCGAGAAGGGGCTGAGTGCGAAGCAGGCGACCGTCGAAGCGATGCACAGCGTTTCGTCGCCGATCATCGCCACGACCGTCGTGTTGCTGGCCGTGTTTATTCCCGTGTCGTTCATGGGCAGTATCACGGGTCTGCTGTTCCAGCAGTTCTCGATCTCGATCGCCGTATCGGTCTGCATCTCTTCGTTCAATGCCCTCACCCTTTCGCCCGCGCTGTGCGCGTTGCTGCTCAAGCCGCGCCCGAAGGTGCAGAAGGGATTCTTCGCCGCTTTCAACCGCTGGTTCGGCAAGCGTACTGAAGAATATACCTCGGCCACGACCCGTTTTATCGGTCATTTGAAGCGTACCGGTACGATCATCGCCGTAACGCTCGCCGCTATCGCTGTGATCTGGCATTTGCTGCCTTCGGGCTTTCTGCCCGACGAGGATCAGGGGTATGTCATGGTCTTCGTGCAGACGCCCGAAGCTTCGTCCCTGCCAACCACCGTCAAGGCGATGCAGCGGGTCGATGAGCTCGTCCGGCAGCGTCCGGATGTCGAGGCGACCTCCTTTGCCGCCGGTTTCAACATGCTGGCGGGCATCGCGTCGAGCAACAGCGGCATTATCTTCGTGAAGCTGGTCGATTACAGCCAGCGTAGCAAGACCTCTTCCCAGATCGCTTCCGCCTTGACGGAGGAGTTGTATGTGGCAGTTCCCGAGGCCGTCAGCTACGCTTTTATCTCGCCGTCGATCCCCGGTTTGGGCGTAACGTCCGGTATTACGTTGCAGGTACAGGATCTCGAAGGCCGGGGTACGGAGTTCCTGGCGGACGAAACCATGCGCTTCATGGATTCGCTGCGCAAGCAGCCGCAGATTGGCTCCGTGACCACCCAGTTCAACGCCGGCATCCCCCAGCGGCGGATCGAAGTCGATAAGGAGAAAGCGCTGGCACAGGGCGTGCCGCTCCAGAGTTTCTACAAGACGATGAGCACTCTGCTCGGCGGTTCCTATATCAACAATTTCAACCGGTTCGGAAAACTTTACCAGACTTATATCCAGGCTGCGCCCGAGTACCGTCGTGACAAGTATTCGCTCGAAAGCTATTTCGTGGACGACGGTCAGGGTAACTCGATTCCCGTTTCGTCGTTCACGACCGTACGGGATACTACGGGTGTCGAATTCGTCTCGCAGTTCAACCTCTACCGGTCGATCGAGCTGACGGTCAATCCCGCCGCGAAAGTTTCGACCGGTCAGGCGATGGACGCCATCGAAGCGGTGGCCGCCGACGTGCTGCCCGAGGCGGTCGGAACCACCT
>ERZ1027063.284-NODE-284-length-26130-cov-7.637776_pt1 | contig 26130 bp, 26 predicted proteins | sample MGYA00519423_ERZ1027063 | MGnify/ENA primary metagenome ERZ1027063 (study PRJEB26926, sample SAMN06164493) | human gut metagenome | biome: ENVO:00009003; feature: ENVO:2100002; material: ENVO:00002003 | host: Homo sapiens | place: USA | collected 2012 ...
CGCCATAGGCTATTTTTTCCCCCCGGCAGAGCCGGGGGTTGTCTTTGATGGCCAAAACAAGACGGCTGTTCTTCAAAGGAACAGCCGTCTCAGCCTGTCAAAGAGCCACTGATTTCACGCGCTGCGCGCAGGCCGAGGCAGCGAGTTCTCGGGGCTATCTGCAAAAAAAGAAAGCACCATCTTAGACACAGACGGATAACGAAGTTTTTATGCAGGATACGGTGCAGTCTCTGAAAAGGGGCTGCACCGTGTTCTGCTTTATGCAGAAAATTTGAACTGCTGCGGGTTTTGACGGATATCCTCCATTGCCGCCTGCATCTCTTTTCCCGTAGGAATAGAGAATAGTCCAACGGCAGTGAAGTAAATATCCACCTTGACCTTCTTGGTTTCCTTATCCTTGCTGTGAACCTCGATGCGCCGGATCAGCGCATTGACGATCTCCGGCGTAAGCTGCCGTATGTCCGTATAGTCTCGCAGTGCTTTCATCAGCAGCCTCAAATCCACCTTGGTTTGCTCCGCATCCAACAGATTTTTCTTGCCGTCAGCTACGAGCTCCAACAGATCCTTCTGCTCCTTTTCGTAGTTGGCGGTCATTTTTGTGAAACGCTCATCGGTGATTTTTCCGGAGATATTCGCTTCAAACAACCCTTCAATGGCTTTATCGATTGCTTGGATGCGCCGTTCACTGGTGGTAATGACCTGCTTCAGCTTCTGCACCTCGGACTGTCGTGCAGCGGTATTGTTTTTTGCCAGCAGATACAGGAAAATCGGCTCATAGCACCGCACAAAGTCTGCGAGACTACCCACCGCTTCCGCCACGATCTGCTCCAGCACCACATTGCGGATATAATGAATATTGCAAGTCCCTCGTCCGGAATTGTAGTTGGCGCAGCGGTAAAATTCCTGATTGGGTTTTAAGCTCTTGGCGGCACAGAAATGAAGTTTAGCTCCGCAGTCGGGGCAAAACAGCAGGCCTGCAAACAAGCTCGCCCGTCCGGTTTTCGTATTTCTGCGTTTATGGCTGCGAAGCTCCTGCACACGGTCAAACAGCTCTTCTGATATGATCGGCTCCTGCATATTCGGAATGATTTGCTGCTCCGCTACGGGGTTGTAGATCTTCTTGTGAACTTTGAAGCTGACCGTTGTGCTTTTGAAGTTTACTGCGCACCCGGTGTACTGTCTGTTTTCAAGAATGTGTTTTACAGCTTCGTCTGCCCATAGATACGGATTTGCCGGAATTGGGTTGCGGGTAGCTCTGCCTACGCTGGCATAATATGCCGTAGGCGTGAGAATCTTTTCTCTTTCAAGGTCACGGGCAATTTGTGATGGGCCACGCCCCGCAAGGCATAGGTGGAATATCCTTCGTACCACCTCTGCAGCAGGCTCGTCAACGATCCACTTTTCTCTGTCCTCCGGCGACTTTTTGTAGCCGTATGGAACAGTGGAAGATACCCGTTTGCCGTGTTCCGCCTTACTCTTCCAGACCGCACGAATCTTCTTGCTGGTCTGCTCGGCATACCACTCATTGAAAATGTTGTAGAATGGCATCATCTCCAAGCCGGTTTTGGCGGCCGTGTTCACATTCTCTTGGATGGAAATGAAGGTCACACCAAGGGAGGGATAGACGATCTGTGTCAGCCGTCCCATTTCCACCTGCTCACGACCAAAGCGGCTGAGGTCCTTCACAATGATCGTACCAATCAAACCGTCCTCTACCATTTTCTGCATCTGCTGAAAGCCTTCCCGTTGGAAGGTAGTGCCGGATACGCCGTCGTCTACAAAGAATTGCGTGTTCCGATAGCCTTCCCGACGGGCGAAGTCCTGTAAAATCTGCTTTTGATTCGTAATGGAGTTCGACTCCATATCCTTATTATCATCATCCACGGACAGGCGGCAGTACAGTGCCGTAATGAGTTCTTCCTTTTGCCCTTTGGTTTTGTTTGCTGTTGCCATAATAAAATGCTCCTTTCGGCAACCGGGCATAGCAAAGGCAAGTGTATTTTACTATGCCCGGTTGCCTTTTTCGATTATGCGGTTATATCAGCTTTTGCGAAAGCAGTAGGTCACGGAACTGCTGCAGCACGCTTTGCTTACCGTCGGTACTGAAATGGGTGGATACATCATAGACTGTACCGCCGATTTTCATTGTGTAATTGCCGATGCCGTAACGCTGTAATTTTCCGTCCTCAATACGCTCTCCGGTGCTGTCAGGAAGGAACGCATCAACATACGCAAAATCCTCGGCGCTTTCCATTCGTGGCGGTGTAGGTAGCCATATCAGGTTGGGATTCACAATCATTTCTTCAGTTTTAATATTCATCTGCGTACCTCCTTATCGCTCCCGGTCAGTTCGTCGGCGGTAATCCCGTTCGCAGAGCATCACCACAGCATCCTCGATTTGGGCGGCAGTATAGCTTTGCGGGAAATACTTTCGGATGCGCTCCATTGGGATTTTCAGGCGGGCCTTCTGATTGGCTTTTTCCTCCGACATAATGGTTTGGATGACCGCCTTGGCCAATGCGCCCTCCCGGTCGGCCTTGTGCATCCGCCACGCCTGCGAATAGGACGGGGTACAGTCGTTGATGGCGCACTGCTCCAGCACCTCCTGCTGGCTGGATTCGTCAAGAAACGAAAGCTCCACGCCGATGGACAAGGCGATTTCGCCTTGATCCATCTTTTCAAGCAACTCTGGGATGAGATAGGTCAGGCGGATATAGCGCCGTACCTGAGATTTGCTGTCATCGGACTGCTGTGCAATAATCTCAGCGGTTTCCAACTTCCGACCAAGTTGGTCGGAAGTTAGGTCGGAGCGGTGTCCTTGTCTGCTCATTGCTTCCAGTTTCATTCTGTACGCAAACGCCTTTTCAGAGGGCGGAATATGCTCCCGGTGGAGGTTGCTATCCACCACGGCAATGGCGGCAGCATCCCGGTCAAGGGCATAAATCAAGGCAGGGACTTCTGTAATCCCTGCCTTTTGTGCTGCGTGTAAGCGGCGGTGACCGCTGATCACTTCATATTCCTCTGTATTTTCTATCGGTCGGACGATTAACGGCGAAAGAATACCTTGCGTCTGTATGCTTTCGATCAGCGTGTTCATTTCCTCATCGTCCTTGACCTTGAACGGGTGTCCGTCAAAAGGACGCAATTTTTCTACCGGAATTGCCACCGGCTTTTTCATCGTATTTTTCATTTTATCTCCCTCTTTCTTTGTATCTTGCACGGGCTTTTTTCTCCAGCTCGTGCTCTTGTTTTAACAGTTCATACAGGTGCGGGGATTTCTCTAAAATCCGCTCCGCACGGCGCAGATGCTCCCTTACGGGCTTCATCTGCTTGGATACCGCCTTGCGGCGTTCCTTGTTTTGCGCCTGTTCCTCCGGCGACTTGGGGCGACGGATGCGGTTGCTGATGTCGCTGCGCTCACGCTCCAAGGAAGAAAGTTCTGCCTTGGTTTGCTCAATATTCGCTTGGAGGTCAGCAACCGTGTGGATGTTGTGTTTCTGCAAAAAGTGATAGTCTGCAACCAATTCTTTCAAGTCCCTTTCCGTCGCCCGCAGATCCGGTGACAGCAGCATTACATCGGTTAGCTCGGCTACGATTTTGATTACCGTTATGACAAGATAAAACACCGCATCCACCAAAACGGTGGCGGTGTCATAGCTGCGCTCAATGGAGAAACCCAGCTTTCGCAGCTCGTCCTCCAGCGGAAATTTCTTCGGTTTATACGGTGGTCGGTATTCCAAGGTAAATAGCCGATAGCGGTTTTCGGCGTTCTGCCGCAGCTGTGCGTTGACGCGATCTTTGGAAAAGCCGATGTTACTCAGCCGCACGGCACGCTCCCAATGCTTCGCTTTGACCGAAAATCGCACAGGGTCAAGGGTGTATCCAAGCGCATAAAGCTGACTTTCAAATTCTCTTGGGCTGGTCGCAAAGGACAGGCAGTATTCCACATCCTCCCGCAGATAGTCCCGGTGGGTTTTCTTGCCGGCCTTGTGAACCCAATATTCTTTCTTCTTGCCCTTGGAGTAGAAATCGCTGTTTTCCAGCACAGACAGCTCGTGCTCCCGGCAAATCTCATCGGAGATTTTACGCAGCTCCTTGTGGTCGCCGATTTTGTTTTTGAACTTTGCGCCGTCCCTGAAGGACACGGGATTTACAACAAAGTGGCAATGCACATTGTCGGTGTTCAGGTGGACGGCAACGAGCACCTGATACCGGTCGCCCCACATCCGCCGTGCGGTTTCCTTGCCGATGGCAAACGCCTGCTCCGGCGTGACCTCGCCCTCACGGAAGCTCTGAATGCCGTGGTAGCCGACGACCTTTCCACGCAGACCGAACCGCCGCTGGACGGCGATCATCTCGGCGTAGGCGTTCTGCGCCGAGCAGTTGATACCGCCCACAAACATTTTGCGGTCGGTCTTATCGTCGTTCTCTGCATAGCGCAGGGCAGCGTATAGATCCTCGTCCAGATATTCCGGTGCGGTGGTCTTGTCGGGATTGTCGGCGTAGTCCAGCGTGGCTTTCAGATTTTTGAACACAGGCCAAAAGCCTGTAACAGCCATAGCGCATCACCCCTTTCCGGGAAAAAGAAACTCTGCTGTGATCTGCTTCAGCACCGTGCAAATTTCTTTGTCCAGCTCCGGTGAACTGGCTTTATCCGCAAGCTCGCTCAGCTTTTCAAGACAAGCAAAAAGAGCGTCAGGCGAAACCGCTCTCGGTTCATATTCCAACGCTCTCTGCTTGATATATTCGGTTGTGCTCAGTCCGCATTTTCGGGCTTTGGTTTGAATCTTTTCCTTCTCCTTTGCCGTCACACGGACGGCAATACGAACATCTTTCCCCATACACATCTCTCCTTTCGGGGGATTGGGGGCGCAGCCCCCAAAGAGTCAGCCGACTTCGGCTGTGATTGGGACTTCTGTGGCACACAAAGTCCCTGCTTGTTATATCGTGAGACGCACCCCGCAGGGTAAAAAGAAAAACGGCTGTCAAACATCAAAAACTGCGTCTCTGCCCCCTGGGGGTATATCTTCGTTATTGAGCCAATTTGGCTCAAGTATGATAGGAAATTTTCTGACTTGAGCCACATCTCGGCGTTTTGGCTCAGCCGAACATTTCAAGGTCATCCAGCACGCTCTTTTCGTTTTCAGCTTGCTGATCCTCGGTCAGCTCCGGTTGTACCTGCTCAAAAACAGGAGATGCCGCAACAAACGACACCTCCTGCAATTCCTCCCGTATGACCTGCCGAATGTCCTCCAGCAAAACCCCATTTGTGGATGTCTGCCGCTGCATTTCGTTTAAGACCGCCGTTACCATAAAAGCGTTGCGGGATTTATCCAGCGACTGTAAATACTGTGCGGCTTTTGCCTCTGTCGGCTTGTCCAAATCGAACCGCACATTGATCCGATATTTGCTCATCCCTTCGCCTCAGCCTTCATCTGCGTTTCCGCTAGATATTCATACCCCTTTGCGGCGGCGCAGATGTCCTCAATGAATTTCACCCGATCAGCGTTGAACTTATAAAAGTTCTTCACAAGGCAACCGCCTCCGCCGGTCACATACAAGATCATCGTATTCTCATCGTAGCCGTGCTCGCGCAGCCTGCGGAAGATGTCCCGCACATACTCGGCGGCGACGCCCTTGATGATTTTCAGATCGGCAGGCGCAATATTTGCCGTGCCGGTGATCAGCACTTCGTCGATGATGGCATCGTTGATTTCCCGCTGCGTTTTCTGCATAAACGCCTCACGAACCGCAAGGGTGCACTGGTAGGTCCCGAATTTTTCGGTGAACATTTTGCCCTGCTGTGGTTTGCCATTGATCATATACAGCGTGTTCATTGTGCCATTGCCGATGTCGGCGATCAGGTTGACACCTTTCAGTGTGGTGGCAAAGCTCGCAATAGCGGCGTACCCCTGCGGATAGATACGCACATCGTCGATATAGAGGTGGTAGTCCGCCTTTTTGTAGGTGAACTCCACCTCGGCGTTCTTCATCAGATATTCCTTGAAGTCCGCCTTTTGCCCGCTTGTCCAGGTCAACGGCAGACCGGCGGCAATCGCAATGTGCGCCTCGGTAAGATTTTCGGCTTTCAGCTCCTTGGCGATGGCCGCAAGGGTCAGCACATAATAGTCCTCGTCCTTGATCTTGTCCGGTGCAAACTCCTTGTGCCCCTCGCCGGTGAGATAATACCTGCCGCCGTAGACCAGCATGTCCGCCGTAAACAGCGGTTCGTGGTCATAGGCGGTGATACCGGTGGGAAAACAGCAGTTGGCTGTTTTCATATTCCCGTACCCGTGGTCGATGCCGATGATTTTTGTGTTGTGGATTGTTTTCATTTTCGTATCCTCCTCATTTATTCTGATCTCTGATTTGTGCATACAGCTCACTGTCGGACGGCAACACCGCCCGGCGGAAATAGTTGCAGTAGATGCCGCTCCGGCTGATGATCTGCACACAGCGATGCGGTTCTCCGTCATCCAGCAGGATGCAGTTGCCGTGGTCATAGCAGCAGCATCGCCGGCGCACCAGTTTGTTGACCCGCCCTCGCTGGGACGGGTATATTCTCCATTTCATAATCTCCACCTCCGTTTGGGCATAAAAATAACACCTACCGATTTTTAGTAGGTGTTATCCGATGATTTTGCCGCTCTCAAAGCCGTAGTCCACGCCGGTATAGGCTTCATAGGCCTGACCGATCTTTTGGATGCGCTTGAGCACGCCGCTGTGATTTTTGTAGCCCAGCTTTTCGGCAATCTCCTCCAGCGTGTCGCCGTTCATGCGCAGTTCAAGGATCTGCATATCCTTTTCGCTGAGCGTGGCCTTGAACTGATCCACCAGTGCCTGTGCTACCACTGTTTCCTCCACATTCTGCGACGGGTCCGGCTCCTCGTATTCCTGTCCGCCGTGGGCGTCGGCATAGGCCTCCTGAAATTCCTCCAGTGAGATCATCGGGTGCTTGGTGCGGGTGTGGTACCATTTTCGGATGAAGTCCGTTTTCTGGTTGCTCTTTCGGAAGTCAAAGTCCTCGAAACAGGGGTATTCCCGTGCGACTTGGATGATCTCGTTCATCCGATACTTGTTCATCACATTGGGCACGATGTAGCGCAGATAGATGTCGATCTGCCATTCCGGTACATATCCCAATTCCGAGTGGCAACCTTTGAATAATTCGCCGGCGGAGGCCAAGATGCCTTCGTCCGTCAGCTCTTGAATCCAGTAGTCCGGGCAGTGGGCAAACCGCCACGCCGGGTCGTAGCCGGAGTAAATTTCCATATACTCGCCGAAGCCCATATACGGCCAGACCATAAAGGCGGTGGCGTCAATGATGAGCAGTCGGAACAGATCGCTCTCCACGAACTCGCAGGCGGCCCGGTTGTGAAATAGCTCCTGCGGATTCCTCGGGATGGCGTTCAGCTCCGCTCCACAGCGGGACAGGATGCTTTTCGGGATGAAGTAGTAGAACGGGATGTACTCTGCGTTTCGGAACGGCGTAGGCGGGCCGTCCTTTCTGGTCAGCATAATTGGCATTTTTATCGTCTCCTTTCCAGAGGGCCAGCGCCCTCTATTATTCAACGGCACGAATATGCACCGATTGTTCCTGCTTTTCAAAAATAATTTTAGCATAGTTGCTGTCCGATAAAAATCCCTCATTAGAGGAATGCTTCAAAAACATTTTCTAAAAAGCGGGATGCTCATTACATCACCTCTTGAATACCTCCCTGACTGTAATGTGCAGACCAGCCGATGGCCCCTTTTTATCCCACTCAATTTCCTATACTCGTTTTGCAAGGATAAAGAGACATGGGAGGTACAGAGATGCAGTTTTTTAAGCTGGTAGGGGCATTCGCAGCCGGGAGCGGCGGCCAGGGCAGAAAGCGGACGGCGGACGAAAATGTGGATTTACTGGCCGCCAAGAGCGAGGCCTTCAACAAAGGGCTTCGGGGCCGGGCTTTTTTCTATGTGGTCAACGCCTCCGGCGGCACTTTTACGGCAATGGCCGTGCAGAAGGACCCTCGCATGAATATAAATCCTCAGTTTCCTGCGTATACGGAGGCATTGGGCGTAAAGCTGACGGATATCCATGCGGAGGAGATTTCTCTCCATGCTGCTTGTAATTTGCTGCACCGAGCCAGCCGAAGTGATTATATTGAAGATGATGACGATGTTTTGAAGACGCTGGATCTGGACTACATGGTAAATCGGCGCTTCAGTGACTTCTGCTTCCGGGAGGATCTCATGGACGAGACTTGCAGGGACGAGATCTACGCCAAAGCCGGACGGCTCTTTACAAAGGACTGCCTTCTCCCGGAGCTGGACCGCATTTACGCCGGAGGTTCTTTTGGAAAAATCGTTGGTCATCCCGTCCACTACTTGATACAGACTGATGACGCAGGCATCCGCCGGGAGATGATCCAGGCCTTGCTGCCATCGCTCTACGCCAATAGGCGGCTGCAAAACAGGCGGTACAGCGCTGTCCGCTTTCGCGGAGAGGCGTTGCATGGGGAGTCCTCGGCTTACGACCAGTTTTATAAAAGCAACGCCGGTGGCACAGTGATCGTCCAATACAGCGCCGACTACGACGACATAGACGACGAGGATACGGCTGACGGGATCCGTGATACCATTGAAAAGCTATGCAGCTACATCAAAAAATACCGTCATCAGGTGCTGACCATCCTTTGTCTGCCCCGGGAATGCACGAAGCTGAAAGAGCTTTTTTACGAAAATCTCGGCACGGTCAGTTTTGTGGAGCTGAAGGAAGAATTTCTCGAGGGTGAACAAGCCGGAGATTACTTGAAGCTGTTGGCCCGGGACAATCATATCCGCACAGATAAAAAGCTGTTTGCTAAGCTGGAGGGAAACCGGGGGTATCTGGCGCCGGAACTGAGGACAATCTTCGATGGTTGGTATAACAACAAGCTGAAAACCACCGTGTATCCCCAGTACAAAGAGATTACCACTGTAAAAACCGAGGTGGAGAAAGCCAAACCGAAGGGCGACGCCTACAAGGAGCTGATGGAAATGATCGGCCTGACCGAGGCCAAGAAGGTCATTTTGCAGGCGCTGAACTACCACAAGGCGCAGAAGCTTTTTGCGGACAAAGGTATGAAAGTCGATCGCCCTGCCATGCACATGGTGTTCACCGGCAATCCCGGCACGGCCAAAACCACCGTGGCCCGGCTCTTTGCCCGGATCATGCGGGAGAACGGGCTGCTGTCCCGGGGGCATTTGGTGGAAGTGGGGCGGGGCGACCTGGTGGGCAAATATGTGGGCTGGACGGCACAGACCGTGCAGAAAAGGTTCGAGCAGGCGGAAGGCGGTGTGCTGTTTATCGACGAAGCCTACTCTCTGGTGGATGGCCGCAGCGGATCTTATGGGGATGAGGCCATCAACACCATCGTGCAGGAGATGGAGAATTACCGGGACGACATGGTGGTGATCTTCGCCGGGTACCCGGATAGGATGGAGGAATTTTTGCAGAAGAATCCAGGCCTGCGCTCTCGCATTGCCTATCATGTACCCTTTGCGGATTACAGCGTGGAGGAGCTATGCAGCATTGCGGCGCTGACCGCCCGAAAGAAGGGCTTGCACCTGGATGATCAGGCACAGGAAAAACTGGCCTCTGTTTTTGAGACGGCACGGAGACAGGGGGATTTCGGCAATGGCCGCTATGTTCGCAATATCCTCGAAAAAGCCAAAATGGCGCAGGCCGCCCGGCTGCTGACTCAGGACTATGAAAGTCTCACGCAAAAGGAGATCACGACCCTGTGTGCCGAGGATATTGAAATGCCGGAAATTGCAGCCCCGGCAAGGCCGAGGATAGGCTTTTCGGCGTGACTACCCATACCCTTTTTCTGCGCTGATTCTTGGAGCGCCAATGCGCTTGCAGGATAGAAGCGATAAGGCAGATCATACCCGGTGGAGCATTTTTGCCTCACCGGGTATTTTACACTATGGTTAGACTGACCAGCTATGGAATCAACAACAATTTGGATAACGATTCCGGATTGGTCGGCCAAGTAAAAGCATATATGGAGGGAGTCTTCGATATGAAAAAATGGTTTAGACCGGTTAGAGTGGTTAAAAAGTATATTGACATTGTGGTGAATATGGATGATTACAAGGATTACAAGACGGATACTTCTGTTGCCGTTAACCCATATTTCCCCATGAAAGTTTCTCGGCCTTCTGCGATAAAGGACTGGAAAATTTCGGATGAAGCGTTGTCTTTGTATATTGATTTTTTGAACTGTGTACTGCATATTATCTGGTCTCATGGGTTGAAAATTACGAAACAGTATTGGGCAAAGAAAACTTACACATACAACATTGAAGTAAAGCATTACGGATATATTCATGATGAAAAAGTTAAGTACATTATACTATTTAGAGTAAATAATCATATCAATCCAACACTGGATAGGGGCCCTAAATTCAATGGCGGCAGAGAAATGACTATGCCCGTATTGCAGGATATTCGGGTAGGAAAATTTGAATCGAGCATTTATCCTGATGCAATGTTTTATATAAATAAAATTTGTAAGGGAATCAAGGAGAATGACGAGTTTACAGAAGGCATGCTGGCGACTTAGAACGCATAAGGGCAATCATACCCGGTAGGGCATTTTCGCCTCACCGGGTATTTTACACTATGGTTAGACTGACACCATAGGAGGCACTTATGAACGACAAGGCCATTCGGAATATTCTGATCGCGTACCTGAAGGCATCCAATCACGAGATCCGCATTTATCAGGAAAAGAGCATAGGCACTTCGATCTGTGATGTAATGGCGGTAACGGACAGGCTGACCGGCTATGAGATCAAAAGCGACTTGGACAACTATTTCAGATTGGCCGGCCAAATAAAAGCATATGACCGGTTCTTTGACGAAAACTATTTGGTGGTCAGCAAAAGCCACTGTCAGTCTGCGCAGTATCATGTGCCGAACCACTGGGGCATCCTGCGCATCGAAAATGACAATATCACTTTGTTTCGGAAAGCGCTCGGCAACCAGCAGGTATCCCGGAGAAACCAGCTTACCATACTGTGGAAGCTGGAGCTCAAGAATCTTCTGGTTCGGAATAATATGCCCCTTTATGCGCAAAGGGATCGTAAGTACATATCAGAGCAGTTGGCTTCGACAGTGGAGCCCGGCCTTTTAGGGCGGCAAATTACCCGGGAACTGTTGCAAAGAGATTATTCCGTTTATGACGCGCAGGACCATACGCTCTATTACAATGACGGAGAAGGGTTTCCGGCGGAGGAGATCGTGGATATGCTGTCGGAAAAGAATCTGGAGCAGATGACGCTGGATAAGTGGATTGAGCTCTATCGGCAAGCGGCCGCCGTGCATGAGCACAAGGAACAGCTATACCGAGCGCCAACGGTCGGCAGAACACCGCATGCGATCCCCTACACAGATATTGAGGTTTCCTTGGGCGTTCCCTGGGTCGGCAAACAGATTATTGCGGATTTCATTGCTCATATTCTGGAGAGTGAATCGGATTTTTCCGGATTTTGGGATACGAAGAGGTAACCGGAAGCTGGTGCATCTACAATAAGGACTATCTGGCCTCCTTAAACAGCAAAAATGCGATGTTCAAGTACGGACTTGAACGATACAATGCACTGCGCATCATGGAAAATACACTGAACCTGCGGGAGATCAAGCTGCTTGATAACGGAACGGAGTACAACGAACGGGATACCCTTGCTGCCTTGGAAAAGCAGCGCCTGATCAATGAGGAATTCAAGCGGTGGATCTGGCTTGACGAGGACCGCCGTTGGCTGGTGGAAGAAGCCTATAACAATATATTTACCGGCTATGAAGCGCAGAAGTATGACGGAAGCGCACTGCAATTTCCGGATATGTCGCCGGCGTTTACCCTTTATGGCTACCAAAAGGATGCTGTGCAGAAGATCCTTTCCTCGCCGAACACTCTCCTTGCCTTTGATGTAGGGGCGGGCAAGACCTATATCATGATTGCCGCAGCCATGAAAATGCGTTCGGAGGGGATCTCACGGAAGAATCTGTTTGTTGTACCGAATCATATTGTCGGTCAGTGGGAAAAGATATTCACCGACCTGTATCCGAAAGCAAAGGTTCTTGCCGTCGAACCGAAGTCCTTTAAGCCGATGATGCGGCAGAAGGTACTGAAACAGATACGCGACGGCGACTATGATGGGATCATCATGGCATATAGCTGCTTTGAAATGATTCCCCTGTCGGAAGATGTTGTGCTTGACAATATGAAGCAAAAGCTGAACCGCCTGAATGATGTGCTGTTCGATGCGCGCCAGCGGACGGATTTTTCCAATACGATTGACCGGGAAAAGAAGTATATCAAAAAGCTGACCCGGGAGTTTTTGGATAGCATGACGACGCCCCAAACCGGTGATATAACCTTTGACGAATTAGAGATCAACACCTTGTTTGTGGATGAGGCGCACAACTACAAAAATATTCCCATACGGACAAAGCTGAAAAACCTGAATGGTATCAACGCCAAAGGTTCATCCAAATGTATGGATCTGCTGCACAAGGTGCGCTATGTTCAGCGCACAAATGGTGGGCGAGGGGTGGTGCTCGCCACAGGCACGCCGCTGTGCAACTCCATTTCCGATGCCTATGCCATGCAGCTTTATCTGCAATATGACGAATTGGAAAAGAGTCATCTGGATGTATTTGATAACTGGGTCAAAACCTTTGCTTTACCCGAGCAGCTCTGCGAGATCAATGTGGATACCTCCAAATTCCGTTTTGTGAGAAGGTTCTCCAAATTTTTTAATCTTCCGGAGCTTTCACGGATGTTCTCGCAAATCGCCATTTTTCATGCGATGGACGACACGGAAGAAATGCCGAAGCTGGAGAGCTATACAGATGTAACCATCAAAAGGTTTCCGGTACTCACTGCCTATATGAATTCCCTATGTGAACGAACCGAGGCAATTCGCGGCAAGGCGGTGGACCGTCGCGTAGACAATATGCTGAAGGTCAGCACAGACGGGCGAAAAGCTGCGCTTGACCTGAGATTGGTGGGAAAAGGGCAGCCGGCGGGTGAGAGCTCCAAAATCTGTCAATGCGTGGAGCGTGTGACGGCGCTGTACAACAAGTATCCCCAGATGACGCAGTTGATATTTTGCGACTACGCTACCCCAAAGAAGGATGCATTCAATGTTTACGATGCACTGAAGGAGAAGCTGGTACAGTGCGGCATTCCGGCTGCGCAGATCGCATTTATCCATCACTACCATACGGAAAGCCGCAAACTGGAGCTGTTTCGTAAATTCAATGCGGGGGACATACGCATTCTGATTGGTTCGACCTTTAAGCTGGGTATCGGGGCCAATGTGCAGGAGAGGCTGAAAGCCATTCACCATTTGGATGTGCCCTGGCGCCCTGCGGACATGATACAGCGTGAAGGCAGAATCCTGCGCCGGGGCAATCAGAATAAAAATGTGATCATCTACCGTTACATTACCGAAAGCAGCTTTGATTCCTATTCCTGGCAGATTTTAGAGACAAAGCAGCGCTTTATTACACAGTTTCTCACAGGAACCACCTATCAGCGCTCTATTGAGGATCTGGAGAACCAGGTGCTGACCTATGCACAGGTGAAAGCGCTTGCATTGGCTGAGCCGCTGATGAAACAGCTGGCTGAAAAAGAAAACGAGGTCAAGAACCTGAAAATTCTGCTGTCCAGGGAGCGGCAGACTCTTGCAGAGCAGAAAAAGGAGCTTGCGCAAATCGATGAAAAAATCAAAGCGGCCAGGCAGCGCTGGGAAACCTCGATAGCCGCAGTAGTCTCCCTGAAAAAATATGATGCCGATGCACGCAAGAATGCCTATCAGCGAATCAAGTCACTTCTGACAGATGACTTTCTCACCTCCGGGAGCGCATTGCAGATGCCAATGGTTTTGGGAATGGGCATGGAGCTTCCGGAAAAGCAGGATGAAAAGAAGCCTTATATCCTGCTGAAATATGCGGGACAAAAATACCTTGTTCCCATGGGTGACACACCGGCGGGCAATGCCCGCCGTGTGATCAACGCCTTGAAAGATTTTCAGAAGTTTGCGGATCAGGACAAGGAACACCTGGACAAGGTGGTTTCCAGAAAAGAGGAGCTTCAGAACCTTGTGCGGTCACCGGATCATTCCTATTCGGATCAATTGGCGGCCTGCGAAAAAGAGGCCAGCCGGCTTCGCGAGCAGATCGCCGTGCGTGCGGAGTGCGGAGCCTTCACGGATTAGCGCCATGTGTGCCTACTTCGGTGTTCTGTGGCCTGTTTTTGCCCCACGTCATCTTGTATTATAAGATATACCGTGATAGAATATGGTAAAAGAGGAAGTGATCCCATGCCTGTGAAACAGCCGAAAAAACTGCTGATTCTGAACATTTTGGATATCCTGCGGAAGTACTCCGACGAGGAACATCGCCTGAGTCAGAAGGACATCACCGAGATTCTGAAAACCGAATACGATATGACCGCCGACCGCAAAGCCATCCGGCGGAACATTCTGAACCTCATGGACTGCGGCTACAACATCGAGTACAGCGAGTCCATCCGCATGGTGCCGAACCCCAAGACCGGCGTGCCGGAGGAGAGCTACCTGTGGTCGGACTTCTATCTGGAGCGGGACTTCACCGACGGCGAGCTGCGGCTGCTCATTGACAGCCTGCTTTTTTCCAAGCACATTCCTTACAGCCAGTGCAAGGAGCTGGTGGGCAAGCTGGAGGGTCTGTCCAATGTGTATTTCCGCAGCCGGGTGAAGCACATTGCCCGCCTGCCGGAGGACAAAACCGACAACAAGCAGCTCTTTCTTACCATCGAGCTGCTGGACGAGGCCATCAGCCGGGGGCGGAAGGTCAGCTTCAAGTATCTGGAGTACGGCACGGACAAGCGACAGCATAGCAAGATCCGCCCCGACGGAACAGAGCGGGTGTACATCATCTCTCCTTACCAAATGGCAGCCAAGGAGGGGAAATATTACCTGATTTGTAACTATGACAAGTACGACGACATTTCCAACTATCGGCTGGACCGCATCACGGAGCTGAAGATTTTGGACGAGCCGGCCAAGCCCTTTGAACATCTGAAGTGGGCCAATGGCCGGACGCTGGATCTGGCCACCTATATGAAGGAGCACCCCTATATGTATGCCAGCGACAATGTCCGGGCGGTGTTCTGGGTGGCCAAGGCCATGGTCAGCGATGTCATCGACCTGTTTGGCACAGAGGTGACCTTCTCCGACGAGGACGACGCCGGTGTTACCGTGACGGCCTTTACCAATGAGATGGCCATGGAGCAGTTTGCCCTGAATTTCGCCCCGGATGTGACGGTGCTGGAGCCCCAGCGCCTGCGGGAAAAGGTCAAAAACGATTTGAAGAAAGCGTTGGAGAAATATAATTGATGGAGGGATTTTAATGAAGTTTTACACACTGGATGGAAATGAGATCGACAGGACTGTGAACAACTGGAAAGCGTCTTTGGAACAGTGTATCAGGAGTGCCGTGATGTAGACCGGGCACTTTGGGTATATGGTCATGCATTCCGAGTGAATCGGTAATTTTGAGGGGCAGCATAAAGTATGCTGCCCCATTTTTGCCCTACTCACCGTGCTACACTATCCTCCGAAAGGAGCGGATGTGTATGGATAAGACCCCCACCGCATGGATGCTGCGGCGGGACGGCACGGCGTTCCCCTGTCAATGGCACTACTATGGAAACGCCGACCCGGCGGAGGTGGAGGAGACCCTCTATGCCGCCGAATGGCTGTATGATGCTACCCAAAGCGAGGAGACCCAGCGGCGGTGCCTGGACCTGATCGCCGCCTACGGTGTGGCGCTGCGGCCCAACCGCAATCTGGTGCGGAACCTGCTGCTGGCTATCCGGGAGCGGCCCTATGTTTTCCTTAGCCGCGCTTTCGTGGAGCGGCACGCCGGGGAGCTTTTCTATGTGGACCCGGCCCGGCTGCCGGAGCTGAACGCCGCCGTGAACCGGGCGCTGAACAGCGAATTTCTCCGGGTGCGTCTGGGCGGACTGTATGACACCGTACCCGGAAACCGGGATCTCTACTTTCGGGTGTCCGGGGCAAATTTTGATTGGCTGCCGCTGATCCGGGCGTTTGCCGAAGCCCGTGCCGCCGAAGCCGACACCGTCACCGTGCTGTGGGATCAGGAGAGCACCGGCCACAGCGAATATCTAACGGACGAGGTCGGGCGCACACTGGATCATATCCCCCTGCAAGAGATCGTGCAGTGACCGCATTTTCTCCCAGCCCCAATAAAACGCATACGGCGGCAGGTGATATACCTGCCGCCGCTGCTTATTTCTCCATCCACTTTTTGATGGTCTTGTTGGTATTGTGCCGCTGCACGGCGCCCACTGCCGCAGCGATGTTGGCGTCCCGCCGGGCTTTCTCCGCAATGGAGTTCTGCCGATCCAGCAGGTCGTTCTGCTCCATGGCCAGGGCGTTGGCCTGCTGCTGTTCCTGCAGGCGCATTTCCTCCAGTGCCCGCTGCTGGCTCTTGTCGAAGTATTCAATCGCCTGCCGCACATCGTAGTCCGAGGTGGAGATCATGTCATAGATGTACTGCAGGGCGTCCACCCGCCGGTACTGTGCCGGAACAATGCGGGTCTCCCCGTAGAGCGCCGCTAGTTCCTTCTTTGCTTGGGCCAACTCCTGCTCCTCTTTTCTGATTTGCGCTTGATGCTCCGCTTCCCATGCGCTGCGGGCCGCTTGATACCGGGGCAGGAGCACGGAGTCATATTCCTCCTTCGCCTTGGTGTATGCCTCGTCAAACTCCTGCTGCTGCCGGTTTGTGGCCATACGGGCGGCCGTGCACTGCTGTTGGTATTCGGCGGAATTGCGGATTCTCTCGATGGTTGCCGCCTTTTGCTTGCGGTAAAGAGCGAAGTAATACACAGGCACCCAGACAAACAGCGTCAGTGCAAACATCCAGACGAGAAAAGCACTGTTGCTGAAGGTGGAGAGGGCCAGTGTGATCCCGGCAGGCCCCAGCATCAGCAGCCAGTTGACCTTGCAGCCGTGCCGGATAGGCGGCTCGGTGTAATGGGCCTCCTGCCGCACCGGCGGCTGGGGCTCCGGTTCGGCGTAGGTCTCCACCCGCTCCTCTGGCAGAAATTGCTCCAGCACCTGGATCTGCGTTTCCAGCTCCAGCGCCTGCTTGACGACTTCCACTTGCTTTTCGTGTTCCATAGTGTTTTCTCCTTTTCTTTTGGTATGGACAGGATAGTGCACTCTGTGCGCCTTTTTCGCCCTACGGTGTCAGGTGTTGAGCATCGTCCAGATTTTCATGGTTCCTCCCGGGACGATTCATTTTTGGGAAGAATACCAATATCTGCGAGTGCTTCCTTGTTATAACAGTTCCGAAACCATGCGATGCTGTTCTCCAACATTGCTTGCTGCTGCGCCAGGCAGTAGGTGTTCAGCAGAAATTCAATGTTGCGATTGCCCTTGAGAAAGTCGCTGATGGGCCCCAGCAGCTTGTGAATGCCCTTCAGCGGCCCCCGGTAGTACTCCAAATCCAAATAATCACAGACAAAAAAATCATCGTAAAACACAAGCGGTATGGCCTCTCCCGGATCGCCCGATACGGTGTATCCGCGGCAGGTCATGTCGCTGGTATCGCCTCTGACACGCATTCTTGCCAGTGCGTGATCCACGTTGCTCAGCCAATTGTCGGAGTATTCCGAAACGGGCAGCTCACGCCGCAGGGTTTCGGCGTCCCAAGTGCAGAGGTCGGTCAGCACAAAGGGCTCGTCGGGCCATCTGTGAGAACACACGATGTCCCCGGCGTGAAACGGAGTGGGGAAGTCGAACCACATCCCGTCGAAGGCAAGAGACAGATCTAAGTCGCGATCGCTGATCGCTCTGCAATCCAACTGGCACACCTCTCCCTGCGGGGTCAGAATGCAATAATCCTCCCGCGGCGAATCCTCCCCGGGATCCATGGGACGCTTGAAAATGCGGAGACCGACTGTTTCTTCCTCTGCCGCCCTCCGGATCGCTGCGGACAGGCAGCGGTCAAAATCACTGAACGGGCCGAACTCCATATCTCCGCATAATTCACCCTGCCGGGACAGCTCACAGACATAGACGCAGCCCTCCGGCTCCTTGAAGCGCCGCAGATCCCGCTCCTGCAGGTCAATATAGTCCCGCAGAAACTGGTGAAAATCCAGAATGGCCTCCAGATTCAGCCGCTCCGCCATAGCGCAGTTCGGCATGGTGTCGATGATCTCCCGCCATGCGGCGATTCTTTCCTCCAGCGTGGCGTCTTTGCACCAATACACCAGAAAAGCCGCCTCCGGCGTGGTAAATGAATAGTTCAGCTTTTGCAGGTGCTCCCGCATGTCGCGGGAATCAATAAAACGATAAATGTCCAACTTTTTCCTCCTGTTCATTCTGCCTGCTCCAGCAGTGTCGACTGCCGAAGCAGGCAATAGGCGTTCAGTAAAAATTCGATTCCGCAATTTCCTTTGAGATAGGTGCTGACAGGCTGCAAAATTTTATGAGAACTGTCCAGCGATCCCCGGTAATATTCCAGGTCCAGATAATCACAGATGGGTGCTTTCTCCCGACGAATCAAGTTTCCTTCCGCGCGATACCCAAAGGCGCCCATGATACGGCTGTCGCCCTGCTTGAGAAGACGATCTACTGTCCAGTCGGCGCAATCCAGCACCTGCCGGTCATACTCACTGGGCGGCAATTCCTTGATCATTCGCTCAGATCCCCAAGTGACCATGTCCGTCAGGACAAACGGTTCATTGGGAGAAAATCGAGAGCAGACAATGTCGCCGCTATGAAACGGTGTAGGGAATGCAAACCACATCTCCTCAAAGAGAAGATAGGTCATCATATCTTCGGCATCCGTCGGCAGGCAATTAATTTGCATGATCTCACCGTCCTGATTGAAGAGACAGGTACCTATCCGACGGCTGTGCTCTGCCGCATTGAGCGGTTCTTTGCGGATCTCCAGTTTGCAGCAGCCCGCAGCATGTGCCGCATATATCGCAGCGGCAAGACAATCCTTGTAACTGCGATACACGCTGCCTGAATCAGTTTCTCCCGTCAAACTGTCTATCAGTTTGTATTGATAGACGTAACTGTCTGCCGACTGAAACTGTCCCAACATTTCTTCCTGCAGTTCGATGTACGCAGCTACCCGCTCTCGGATATCCCAAGCGTCGTCCCAAGGACAACTCGGCACATACCCGACTATTTCCTGCCATGCGGCGATTTTTTCATTCAGCGTGGCAGACTTGCAGTACCAGATCAAGAACATTTTTTCCTCTGTACTGAATCGGTAGCGAATTTCCACCAGGTATCGCCGGATATCTGCGGAGTCTATAAATCTGAAAATGTCCATCTGTACTCGCCTCTTTATAGGTACTCCATCCAGCGAATTTGCCGGATGCCCAGTTGCTTTTTCCTTGCGTAGCACAGCGCCCGCCAGGTTCCGCTATGGATCCGGGAATGCTCATCGTAGACGGCGATCAGGCGGCTGCTGCGGTCAATCATATACCGGTCCCGGGCCGCCAAAGCGGCCATCCGCCGTACCGGTTCCACACAGAGAATGCGGTCAGATGCCGCTATAGTTTGCCGATAGGAATTCTCTGTTACATCGGCGTTATAGCCCGGAAAGGGCAGAATCGCTATCAGCGTCAGCGGCAGATTCTTACGCAGCCGCAGCACAATCTCCGCCGCCCAAGCGTCCACTCCCAGCGCACCGCCGTAGAGAAATGTCGTATAGCTGTCGGCAATGGCCTGCAAAATTTCGCTCTCTAACGCACGAAGCATTTTGGCAGCGGCGGGATCACCGGTGTTGCTGCCCCAGGGAAAAAATTGAGGGCGATGCCCCGTAAAGCAGCAGGTTTTCTCTGGCTGTATGTCCAATGCTCATCCCTCCTGTTCCTTCTGAATACTGCGATAGTGCCGGCTTCCGTCCGCCTTGAGCGACAGTTGCATCTCATCGGGCAGCGAAAAGGCATGGCGAATCCGGGCATAAATTCCCGGTGTGCAGAGCGTGGGATGCAGATAGACCAGCGCTTTCCCGTGCCGCAGCTCTACGCGCCCACGGGGAAAGTAGTTGTAGGACATCCCGCCGGTAAGGGAATGCGGAAGCGTTTCCCAAAACCGCCGATGATTGTTGCTGACCGTATCGGCTTCGTCACCGGAAACGGGAAAGCACAGCAATTCCCCGTCCACATACCAGAACAGCCCCCGTTTTGCAGTCACCCCTCCATCACCTCCGCTTATCAGGATAGAACATCCTGTGGGCCTTTTTCGGTTCACCGCAGAAAAAGAAAGCCGGCATCCACCGGCTTTTCTGCAAACACACTTATGCTCTTTTTTGATGGCCGTCATTTCTAACGGTAGATAAGCTCGTTTGAAACGATTTCCATTGCAGTGTTTCGAAGATTGTTCATTTTTTGCACCCAAAGCATCTGGTTTTCTGCTTTGAGGACCTCCGTTACGCCTTCCTTTTCGGCAAGCAGCTTTACAAGCTGAGAAAACATTGCTTCTGCCTGTTCATTGAGGTCTGCAAGGTAATCGTTCAGCTTACCGGTGGTCAGAAGGTTGGCATATCGCACACGACGATGCTCCTTGAGATAGCGAAGGTGCCGCTGCCCCCATGTCCCGATTGGCTGATCTTCCCCCGGCTCATCATCTCCGGCAATCAGGTAATAGTCACCGATCAGTTCATACTTCAACCCTGTGCGTTCATCGGTAATGTACTTTTCCATCATCAGCGCCTCCATCCCCACAACATTGACTTCTGCGGCTTTGCCTTGGTGACTTTGATTAATATCTCATCTACGGCATCTGTGTACCGTCCCGCCGCAATCAACTTGTTGCGGAACCGGTTCAGCCCCTCAATGATAAGCCGCCATTCCTGCCGGTTCAGTTCCACATAGTATTTCTGCTTCATACGCTGTTCCTCCTTTGATTTTCTGCAATTATTGTAGCAGGAGAATTAGCGTAAATCGAATGTACGAATATAAAAAAATCACCGAGAAAAGTTCATAATGAACTAATCTCGGTGATTTTCCTTGCCATTGCTACGCCTGATAACTAAGCTCTTTTAATACTTCGTTATCAGCCCGTAGCGTTCTCAGATGGTGCTTTTCTGGAGCGGGCGACGAGGCTCGAACTCGCTTCCCGGCATCCCACGAATGACAATGGCCATTCGCGGGAGCCCTGCCTCACCTCGTATGATTTCACGCGCTGCGCGCAGGTCGAGGCAGCGAGTTCGCGGGGCTGTCTGCAAAAAAAGAAAGCACCATCTTCTCAGATGGTGCTTTTCTGGAGCGGGCGACGAGGCTCGAACTCGCTACCTCGACCTTGGCAAGGTCGCGCTCTACCAGATGAGCTACGCCCGCAAACGCAAGATAGATTATAGCCCGGCTGGCGGGATTTGTCAACCCCTGCGTTCTGCTTTTTTCAGCTTTTTTTCAGGATGATCTCGATGATGCCCACGTCGCCGCCCTCGGGATAAAAGTTCACGGTCCAGGGCTCCTTTTCCTCCGGGGCCTCCATGGCCTGCACCTGGTCCACAATGGCCCGGACCTGCTCCTCCTGGTGGTCAAAATACCCCACCTGCACCACCAGCTCGCCGCTTCCGCTGCGGGCGGCGGAGGTCAGCAGGTCGTGCAGGGCGGAGATGCTGGTGGTATACACCATGGAGGCGATCTGCTCCGGGGTCCGGCGATAGCCGATGGTCAGCTGGATGGCCGTGTAGTTCCGGGCGCTGTCGTCCACGGTATAGGTCAGATACTCCACGGCATAGGCCCCCAGGGGCGTCTCCTGCTGCACCTCCTTGCAGGCCCGCTCTGCGGCGGCGGAGGCGTCCATAGGCTCCGACCCGGCATACAGCCAGACGGTGCCCTCCTTGGCCCCGCCGGTCAGCAGCAGAAGAAGGTCGTTCACCAGGTCCTGATAGCTTTCTGCCCGGAGAACGGACCGGTCCTCGCTTTCGTAGTAGGTGGAGCTGTGGGGCCGGACCACGCTGTAGTCCCGCTCCAGAAGCGAGCCGCACCCGGAGAGCAGCAGCGTCAGCGCCGCCAGAACAGCGGCCAGCACGGTTTTTCTCATGGCCGCCCCTCCGTTACAGGCCCGTGGGGTCATAGGTGCCGAAGCCCTCGCCCAGAATTTCATGGGCGTCGCAGACGATGACAAAGGCGTTGGGATCCACGGCCTGGACCAGCTTCTTCACGGGGATGATCTGGCGGCGGCCGAAGGCGCACAGAATCACGCGCTTGTCCTTGCCGCTCCAGGCGCCCTTGCCCTCCAGCAGGGTCACGCCCCGGTCCAGCTGCAGCAGCTCCCGGGTGATGGCCTCATACTGCTCGCTGATGATATAGGCCACCTTGGCGGCGTTGGGGCCGTACACCACCCGGTCGATCAGCAGCGACAGAATATACAGGGCCACAATGCCGTACATGGCCCGGGACAGGTCCCGGAAGCACAGGGCATAGCCCAGGGTCACGGCCACGTCCAGCGCCAGACACAGGCTGCCGATGGATAGTCCCTGGAACTTCAGCTTCAGGAGCCGTGCGGCCATTTCCGTGCCGCCGGTGGTGGCGCTCTCATGCAGCAGCACGCCGCAGCCGATGCCCACCACGATGCCCCCGTAAATGCAGGCCAGAATGGGATCCATGGCCGGGAAGGTATACAGGGAGGCCAGCACGTCGATCATCAGGGAGCTGACGGCGGTGGCGTACAGGGACGAGATCAGCAGATCACGGCCGATCTTCCGCCAGCCCAGGATGAACAGGGGGATGTTCAGCACCAGGGCCACGATACCTACCGGCAGCATGGGCAGGAAGTGGTTGATGATCTGGGCAATGCCGGTGAACCCGCCCACGGTGAAGCGGTTGGGCACAAAGAACCAGTTGAAGCCCAGGGCATACAGGCCGCAGGCCACGGTAATCAGCGCGTAGCGCTTGAGAATTTTGGCAGCAGACATAGGGGGCACCTCTCTTTCTGTTGTGTGGAAAAACGCAGGGATATCGGTCGTGGGGCGGAAAACACTTTATATGATGCGTAGGGGGCGGCGTCCCCGGCGCACCGCCCGATTTTCGCATTACAGCAGCGTCAGCTGCTCCTCGCCCCGGTCCTCCGGCTTCAGGATGGCGCCGGCGGCAGGGATGGTGCGGGTGCGGTAGCGGGCCAGGTTCACGATGCCGCTTTCCTCCGCCGGCAGCACCCGGTCTAGGTGATACTTGGGCTTCAGGGTCATCACCGCCACGCCCTGGACATTTCGGGTGGTCTTGGGGGCCAGCAGGGACGTGTGCACCAGCAGGGCCCGGGGCTCTGTGGACACAAGGGCCAGCTCCCGGTCCTCCGGCAGGGGCAGGATGCTCACCAGGGGGCTCTTGTCGGAGTAGGCCCCCGTCAGCTTCCGGCGGTTGGACACCGTGGCATAGGCGGACAGCTCCACCCGGGCGGCCTTGCCGTTTTCATAGAAGAACAGCAGGCACCCGGAATAGTCCCCGGGCAGCACCATGAAGATGACCCGCTCGCCCTCGTCCATGGCCAGTCGGCCCGGCAGATAGTCGCCCAGGACGCTGGCCTTGCTGTCGCCGAACTCCGACACCCGGGTCTTGTACACCTGGCACCGGTCGGTGAAGAACATGATCTCGGCGTTGTTGCCGGTCTCCGCCTGCTGGCGCAGGCCGTCGCCTTCCTTATACTTCTGCTCCCCGCTCATGCGCAGGGACTTGGGGGTGATCTTCTTGAAGTACCCCTCCCGGGACAGGAACACCGTCACGGGGTAATCCTCCGGCTGGTCGTCCTCCACGTATTCCTCCACCTCGTGACCGTAGAGGATCTCTGTCCGCCGGGGCACAGCGTACTTTTTGCGCACCTGCTCCAGCTCGCCCACGATGATCTTCCGGATCCGGGCAGGCTTTTGCAGGGTGTCCTCCAGGTCGGCGATCTCCTTTTGCAGGTCCTCGGTCTCCTGGACCCGCTTGAGGATATACTCCTTGTTGATATTCCGCAGCTTGATCTCCGCCACATATTCCGCCTGGACCTGGTCGATGCCGAAGCCGATCATCAGGTTGGGGATGACCTCGGCCTCCTCCTCGGTCTCCCGGATGATGACGATGGCCTTGTCGATGTCCAGCAGGATACGCTTCAGGCCCAGCAGCAGGTGCAGCTTGTCCTTTTTGCGGTTCAGCACGAAATACACCCGCCGCCGCACGCACTCCGTGCGCCAGGCCGTCCACTCGTTCAGAATCTCCCCCACGCCCATGACCCGGGGCATACCGGCGATGAGAATGTTGAAATTGCAGCTGACCGTGTCCTGCAGGGGCGTCAGGCGGAACAGCTTGGTCATCAGCTTCTCCGGGTCCGCGCCGCGCTTGAGGTCGATGGCCAGCTTCAGGCCCGACAGGTCCGTCTCGTCCCGCATGTCGCTGATCTCGCTGATTTTCCCGGCCTTGATGAGCTCCGCCACCTTGTCCAGAATGGCCTCGATGGAGGTGGAGTAGGGAATTTCGTAAATTTCGATGAGGTTTGCCTGCTTGTCATACCGCCACCGGGAGCGGACCTTCACGCCGCCCCGCCCGGTGCGGTACAGCTCCCGCAGCTCCGCCGGGTCGCAGATGATCTGCCCCCCGGTGGGGAAGTCCGGGGCCAGCAGGGTGGAGGCGATGTCGTGGTCCGGATTTTTCAGCAGGGCCACGGTGGTGTCGCACACCTCCCCCAGGTTGAAGCCGCAGATCTGGGACGCCATGCCCACGGCAATGCCCTGGTTGGCGGACACCAGCACGTTGGGGAAGGTGGTGGGCAGCAGGGACGGCTCCTTCATGGAGTTGTCGTAGTTGTCCACAAAGTCCACGGCGTCGCAGTCCAGGTCCCGGAACAGCTCCGCGCAGATGGGGGCCAGCTTTGCCTCGGTGTACCGGCTGGCGGCATAGGCCATGTCCCGGGAGTACACCTTGCCGAAGTTGCCCTTGCTGTCCACGAAGGGGTGCAGCAGGGATTCGTTGCCCTTGGCCAGGCGCACCATGGTCTCGTAAATGGCCTGGTCGCCGTGGGGGTTCAGGCGCATGGTCTGACCCACGATGTTGGCGGACTTGGTGCGTCCGCCGGTGAGCAGTCCCATTTTGTACATGGTATACAGCAGCTTGCGATGGGAGGGCTTGAAGCCGTCGATCTCCGGAATGGCCCGGGAGACGATGACGCTCATGGCGTAGGGCATATAGTTTTCGTCCAGAGTCCGGGTGATGGGCTGCTCCACCACCGTCCCCCGCAGTCCCAGCACATTGGGGTCTGCGGGCCGGTGAACGGCTTTGGGTTCTGTTTTCTTCTTTGCCATAGGAAACGGGTTCCTTTCGTTGTGGGGTTATTGTCAGCTTACGTCGATCATGTCCAGGTACAGGTGTCCGTTCTCGGCGATATAGTCCTTCCGGCCGGAGAGGTTGTCCCCCAGCAGCAGGTCGAATACCCGGGCGGTCTCCTCCGCCTCGTCGGGCAGCACACGCACCAGCCTCCGGGTCTCCGGATTCATGGTGGTCAGCCACATCATCTCCGGGTCGTTTTCGCCCAGTCCCTTGGATCGCTGGACGGTGAATTTCTTCCCCTCCAGCTGGCGGACGATGTCGGCCTTCTCCTTTTCGGAGTAGGCAAACCACGTCTTTTCCGCGCTCTTTTCCTTATAGGTGATCTCAAACAGCGGCGTCTCCGCAATGTAGACGTACCCCTCCCGGATCAGGGTGGGACACAGCCGGTACAGCATGGTCAGGATCAGCGTCCGGATCTGGAAGCCGTCCACATCGCCGTCGGTGCAGATGACCACCTTGCTCCAGCGGAGGCTGCCCAGGTCGAACTGGTTCAGCTCCTTGGCCGCCTTGCCCTGCACCTCCACGCCGCAGCCCAGTACCTTCATCAGGTCCGTAATCACATCGCTTTTGAAGATCCGGGGATAGTCCGCCTTCAGGCAGTTGAGGATCTTGCCCCGGACGGGCATCAGCCCCTGGAACTCCGCGTCCCGGGACTGCTTGCAGGCGCCCAGAGCGGAGTCGCCCTCCACGATGTAGATCTCCCGCCGGTCCACGTCCTTGGCTGTCTCTTATACACATCTCCGAGCCCACGAGA